>Ga0155548_127_pt4 | contig 36688 bp, 34 predicted proteins | sample RifCSPhighO2_12_FD_107205 | JGI IMG/M metagenome (GOLD analysis project Ga0155548, IMG submission 107205) | Sphingopyxis sp. RIFCSPHIGHO2_12_FULL_65_19
CCTAGCCCCTCCCGCAAGCGGGAGGGGAACTGGCAACCGCAATCGCTTCGGCCAGATCGAGCCGACCGTCGTAGAGCGCGCGTCCCGTAATCACGCCCTCGATGCCGCCCGCAACATGGGGGCGCAGCGCATGGATATCACCGATGTCGGCAACCCCGCCCGACGCAATCACCGGAATATCGACGGCCTGCGCCAGCGCCACCGTCGCCTCGACGTTACAGCCTTTCAGCAACCCGTCGCGCCCGACATCGGTGAACAGCAGCGCCGCAACCCCGGCATCCTCGAAACGGCGCGCGAGGTCCTCGACCCGCACGTCCGATACGTCGGCCCAGCCCTCGGTCGCGACCATGCCGTCGCGCGCGTCGACCCCAACGACGATCCGGCCGGGCAGGTCGCGCGCGGCCGATTTGACGAATTCGGGGTTCTTGAGCGCCGCGGTGCCGATGATCACGCGGCTGACGCCGAGCGCAAGCCAGCGGTCGACGCCCGCACGATCGCGAATGCCGCCGCCGACCTGCACCTTGCCCGGGAAAGCCGCGATGATGCTTTCGACCGCCGCGCCATTGACGCTCGCGCCCGCGAAGGCGCCGTCGAGATCGACGACATGCAGGTGCGTCGCGCCCGCATCGGCAAACAGCCGCGCCTGCGCCGCCGGATCGTCGCCATAGACGGTCGCGCGCGCCATATCGCCCTCGGCAAGCCGCACCACCTGCCCGCCCTTCAGGTCGATTGCAGGGAAGATGGTCAGGCCAGAATTTACGGGCGCCACTTCAGGAACCTTTCAAGGGTTGCGAGGCCGTAAGCCTGGCTTTTTTCGGGGTGGAACTGGACGCCCATGATATTGTCCTTTGCCACGGCCGCGGTGAAGGTCGAACCATGGCCGCTCGTCGCGGCGACATGCGCCGCGTCGGCGAAATGATAGCCGTGCAGATAATAAGCCTCGCCCGCCGCGATCACCGGATGCGGAAAGCTCGGTACGACGTCGTTCCAGCCCATGTGCGGGATGCGGAGGCCGGGTTGCGGAGCGAAGGCACGCACGGTGCCGCCGATCCAGCCGAGGCCCTTGTGCGTGCCATGCTCCTCGCCCGCATCGGCGAGCAATTGCATACCGACGCAAATGCCAAGGAAGGGCGCGCCCTGCCCCAGCACTCTCTGTTCCATCGCCTCGACCAGCCCGTCGATGACCGACAGCCCGTTCATGCACGCCGCGAATGCGCCCACACCGGGCAGCACGATCCGGTCGGCTTTGGCGATAGTATCGGGATCGGCCGTGACGGCGACATTGTCCGCGCCCACCGCGACGAGCGCATTATGCACCGAGCGAAGATTGCCCGCGCCATAGTCGATCAGGGCAATGACAGTCATCGGCGGGTCCTAGAGGACACCCTTCGTGCTGGGAATCGCATCGCCCTTGCGCGGGTCGATCTCGACCGCCTGGCGCAGCGCACGCGCCAGCGCCTTGTACATGCTTTCGGCGATGTGATGGTTGTTCTCGCCATACAGCATCTCGATATGCAGCGTGATGCCCGCGGTCTGTGCGAAGCTGTGGAACCAGTGCGGGAACATCTCGGTGTCCATCTCGCCGAGCCGCGGCTGCGAGAAGCTCGATTTGTAGACGCAGTGCGGGCGCCCCGAAATATCGAGCACGCAGCGCGTCAGCGTTTCGTCCATCGGCGCGTGCGCCTCACCATAGCGGGCGATCCCGCGCTTGTCGCCGAGCGCCTTCGCCACCGCTTCGCCCAGTGCCAGGGCGCTGTCCTCGACGGTGTGGTGCTGGTCGATATGAAGGTCTCCCTTCACCTGCATCGATATGTCGATCAGCGAATGGCGCGACAATTGTTCGACCATATGGTCGAGGAAACCGATGCCGGTGGACACCGAATAATCGCCCGTTCCGTCGAGGTTGACGGCGATCGCGATATCCGTTTCCTTGGTCGTGCGCTGGACAGTGGCGGTTCGCATGGGCGACGCCTTAGAGCGTCTGTTTCACGTTGCAAGGCGATTCTCCCCCCTTGACCGGCGTGCGGCGCGCGTTCATCCCCTCGCCCCATGAGTGACGATGTACGCGACAGCCTGATTCCCTATGACGAGATCGTGCAGGACGCGCTGCGCGCCGTGGTCGGCCGCGTGCTGAGCCAGATCGAAGGTTATGACAGCCTGCCGGGCGAACATCATTTCTATATCACCTTCAAGACGCAGGCCCCCGGGGTCGATATTCCCGCGCATCTGATCGCGAAATTCCCCGACGAAATGACGATCGTGCTGCAAAACCGCTTTTGGGATCTCAGCGTCGCGGACGATCATTTCGCCGTCGGCCTGTCGTTCAACCAGACACCGTCGATGCTGACGATCCCCTATGCCGCGATTACCGCCTTCGTCGATCCGTCGGTCGATTTCGGGCTGCAATTCCAGGTCAGCGACGACGAAGAGGCGCAGCCCGAGCCGCACGACGAAGCCGACAACGATCGTCCCGAAGTAACGAGCGAGGACGGGTCGAATGTCGTGACGGTGGACTTCGGCAAGAAACGATAGGCCGTGGCACCGCCATGGCCCCCCAGCCGTTTCTGGCAATATTGGGCTCTTGCGGGGATGCTCGTCCTCACCGCCGCCTTCTGGTGGGGGGTGGAGGGCTATGGCCTGGTCCAAAGCGCGGCCCCGCGCGGGCAGATCGCCGACGGACTGCTGCGGTTCAGCCTCCTTATCCTGACGCCCGCGCTTGTGATCGCATGGTTCGCCGCCGGGTGGCTGCGCCGCCGGGTCGGTGAAGGCGGATATTGGCAGATGCTGGGCCTTGTCGCGATGATCTGGGCCGGGTCGGTGCTGGTGACGCGGATGCTGGTCGCATGAGCAAACGGATCGAAACCGACAGCATTGGCGAAATCGAGGTCGCGTCCGACGCCTATTGGGGCGCGCAGACCGAACGCAGCCGCCATAATTTCGCCTTCCCGCCGCACGAACGCATGCCGCTACCGATCATCCACGCCCTGGCGCGGATCAAGGGTGCAGCGGCGCGGGTGAACCGGGCCCACGGACTGGACGCCCGGTTGGCGGACGCGATCGCCGAAGCCGCCGATGCGGTGATCGCCGGCGGCTACGACGACCAGTTCCCGCTCGCGATCTGGCAGACGGGCAGCGGCACCCAGTCGAACATGAATGCGAACGAGGTGATCGCGGGAATCGCGAATGAAAAGTTGGCGGGCACGCGCGGCGGCAAGTCGCCCGTGCATCCCAACGACCATGTCAACATGGGCCAGTCGTCGAACGACAGCTTCCCGACCGCGCTGCATGTCGCGGTCGCGGTCGAGACGACGGCGCGCCTGTTGCCGTCGCTGACCGACCTCACCGACGCCCTCGCGGCCAAAGCCGACGCATGGAACGACATCGTCAAGATTGGCCGCACCCATTTGCAGGACGCCACCCCACTCACCCTGGGGCAGGAATTTTCCGGCTATGTCGCGCAACTGGTCGCTTGCCGGGCACGGATCGAAGCCGCTCTGACGGACAATATCCTCAAGCTTGCGCAGGGCGGAACCGCCGTGGGCACCGGACTCAACGCGCCCGCGGGCTTCGACGCCGCGATGGCCGCCGATCTGTCGACAAGCACCGGCCTCGCGTTCGAGCCCGCGGGCAACAAGTTCGAGGCGCTCGCGTCGAACGACGGCCTCGTCTTCTTTTCGGGCGCACTCAACACGCTCGCCGTCGCACTGACCAAGATCGCGAACGACATTCGTTTGCTCGGTTCCGGACCGCGCGCGGGTCTCGGCGAGCTCGACCTGCCCGCGAACGAGCCGGGCAGCTCGATCATGCCGGGCAAGGTCAACCCGACGCAGTGCGAAATGCTGACGATGGTCGCGGCGCAGGTTATCGGCAATCATCAGGCGGTGACCGTCGGCGGGCTCCAGGGACATCTCGAACTCAATGTCTTCAAGCCCTTGATCGGCGCCAATGTCTTGCGTTCGATCGACCTACTCAGCATCGGCATGGCGGGTTTCACCGAACATTGCGTCGTCGGGATCGAGCCCAATCGAGCGCGCATCGACGAACTGATGAACCGCTCGCTGATGCTCGTCACCGCGCTCGCGCCCGAAATCGGCTATGACAAGGCCGCAAAGATCGCCAAATATGCGCACGAAACGGGCAGCACGCTGAAAGAAGCCGCGCTCGCGCTTGGCTATGTCGATGCCGCCACCTTCGACCGGGCGGTCGATCCGCGAACGATGCTGGGCCCGGCGGACTGAACGGGAACCTCAAGGCGGCGCCGCGGATTGATAAGGAGGAAGGAGACATGGGAATGATCGGCAGGATCCTCGGCGGCGCGCTTGGCAGCGCGATCGGAAAACAAAAGGGCAACCACCCGGTCGCCGGGGCGGTGATCGGCGCGGGCGCCCTGTTCGCGGCGCGGCGCCTGTTCCCGCAACGCTATGCCGCGCTCGCGGCATGGGCGGCGGCAGGCTATCTTACCAAGAAATGGGCCGAACGCGCCGAAGCGCGCAAGGCGGCGGAACAGGCGCATGCTCTCGACCCCGCGCTGGCGGATGCCGGTGTTGTCGACACCTATGCCGGGACCGCGGAAATACCCACCGATGGGCAGACGATGGGCGATGCGCTTCCGCCAGCGATCCCGGTCGATGGCAATGGACGCAGCAGCGCGATCCACTAGCCGCCCGACTGCCACTCCTTGATCGCTTCCACCGGCGAGACCAGCATCAGCACGTTCAACGTCAGATTGTCGCGGATCGTCCACAGGGTGAACAGCTCGAACGCGATCGCGATGACCACCGTCACCCACCAGCGCATCCGGCTGGCGGCGAGGAAACCGATCACCATGAAGATCGCATCGCTCACCGAATTCAGGATCGAATCGCCCGAATAGCCATAAGCCATCGTCACTTCGCGATAGCGGTCGATGATGATCGGCGAATTTTCGAGAATTTCCCACGCCGCCTCGATCCCGATCGCGACCGCCAGCGCGACCCAGAGCGGCTGGCGTGGCATCAGCCAGCGTGACAGGCCGTAAAAGATGAAGCCATGGATGACATGGCTGAAGCTGTACCAGTCCGACACCTGCTGGCTGTTCTGGTTCGATTGCACGACGCCGTGCCACAGGCTGACCGTCCCGCACGGACAGATCGGCGGGCGCCCCATTGCGATGAGAAGGGCGGCGAAAGCCGCGAGCAACGCCGCGGCGACCAGCCAGCCTGTTCGTGAAATCCCCATCATCCGCGCCACCCCTTGACCGCTGCCCCTCGTCAGGCGAATAGCGCGCATGGCTGAAAGCGTCCATCTGAACCGCCGCGGCGTGTTGTTCGTCCTTTCCTCGCCCTCGGGTGCGGGCAAGACCACCATTTCGCGCATGATGCTCGAAGCCGACCAGGATATCGCGCTGTCGATCTCGGCGACGACACGCCCGCCGCGTCCCGGCGAGATTGACGGTGTCCATTATCATTTCGTCGATACCGAGACATTCAAGAAGATGGCGGCCGACGGCGAATTCCTCGAATGGGCGCATGTCTTCGGCCACCGCTACGGCACCCCGCGCGCGCCGGTCGACGCGCTGCTCGATGCCGGCAAGGATGTGCTTTTCGATATCGACTGGCAGGGCGCGCAGCAATTGTATCAGGAGGCCGGCCCCGACGTCGTGCGCGTCTTTGTCCTGCCGCCAACGATGGAAGAACTCGAACGGCGCCTGCGCAGCCGCAAGACCGACAGCGACGAGGTGATCGCCGCACGGATGGAGCGCGCCGCGAACGAAATCAGCCACTGGGACGGCTATGACTATGTGCTGATCAACGACCATGTCGAAGGATGCTTCGACGAGGTTCGCGCAATCCTGCGCGCCGAACGGCTGAAACGCCGCCGCCAGATCGGCCTGATCGGTTTTGCCCGCGACCTGATCCGCTCGGTGCCCGATGCGGACAAGAATCTTTAAGTGCACCGCTATTAAAGAGCAGCGTGTCCCCGCGAAGGCGGGGATCCATCTCCGGTGGGTTCAAACTTGCACTGACGGGAGATGGGCTCCCGCCTTCGCGGGAGCGCACAACTTTTGATCTAAACCGGCGTCACTAAATTGGCAGTTAGCTCCCCGACCATCTCCGCCCGCAGCGGCTTCGCCTGACCGTCGGTGCGGCACACGACCACCGTGTCGCAGGTCGCGATGCAGCGGCCGTTCTGGAACATCGCCTGCACGATCGTCCAGCTCGACGTGCCGAGTCGGCCGATGCCCGTCGCAATCTCGACCGGATCGGGGAAATTGCCCTCGGCCAGATAGTTGATTTCGACCGCAGCGACCATCGTGCGCTCGTTCGCGGGACGCTCTTCGAGCGGGCGGACTTCGCGATTCAAAAGCACGCGGCCGCTCTCGAACAGCGCAGCAAAGGCCACATTGTTGAGATGGCCGTTGATGTCCATGTCCTGAAACCGCGTCTGCAGGTCCAGATGGACGGGGTAGCTGGCGGGGTTCAGCCGCCAGCTCTCCGGTTTCGGCATATTATCGCGGACCCATGCGGATGCCGCCGTCGAGGCGGACATCCTCGCCGTTGAAATAGCCATTCTCGATCATCGCAAGCGCGAGCGCGGCATATTCGGGCGGGTTGCCAAGGCGCTTCGGGTTGAGCACCGAGGCGCCCAGCGCGTCGCGGACATTCTGCGGGGCCCCTGCAAGCAGCGGGGTGTCGAAGATACCGGGCAGGATCGTGTTGACGCGGATATTTTCACTCGCAAGATCGCGCGCGATGGGGAGCGTCATGCCGACGACGCCGCCCTTCGACGCCGAATAAGCCGCCTGGCCGATCTGGCCGTCCTCGGCCGCGACGCTCGCGGTGTTGACGATCGCGCCGCGCTCGCCGTCTTCCATCGGGTCGAGCGTCATCATGCCCGCTGCCGACTTGGCGATGCAGCGGAAGGTGCCGACGAGGTTGATCTGGATGATCCAGTTGAACGCATCGAGCGGGAAATGCTTGATGCTGCCGTCTTCTTTGGAACGGCTCGCGGTCTTGATCGCATTGCCGGTGCCAGCGCAATTGACGAGGATTCGCTCCTGCCCGATCGCGTCGCGCGCCTTGGCGAAGGCGGCATCGACGCTGGCGTCATCGGTGACATTGCATTCGCAGAACACGCCGCCGAGTTCGGCCGCAAGCGCCGTGCCCTTTTCTTCCTGAAGGTCAAAGATCGCGACCTTGACGCCCTTCGACGCGAGCAGGCGCGCCGTAGCCGCGCCAAGGCCCGAGGCGCCGCCGGTTACGACGGCGGATACGGTGGAATCGAGTTTCATATTGGTCTCCTTAATGCCCTCCCCTTCAGGGGAGGGTTTGGGTGGGGCATGTCAGGGGGACGTCGATAGCCAACAGGCCCTCCCCCGACCCCTCCCGCAAGCGGGAGGGGAGATTTATCAAAGGCGCTCGATGATCGTGACGTTGGCCTGACCGCCGCCTTCGCACATCGTCTGCAAGCCATATTTGCCGCCGGTCGCGTCGAGCACGCCGAGCAGAGTCGCCATCAGCTTGGTGCCGCTGGCGCCGAGCGGGTGGCCGAGCGCGATCGCGCCGCCATGCTGGTTGAGTCGCGCATGATCGGCGCCAAGATATTTGAGCCACGCCAGCGGAACCGGCGCGAAGGCCTCATTCACTTCATAGGCGTCGATGTCCTCGATCTTCATGCCCGCACGCTTCAACGCGCGTTCGGTCGCGAACAGCGGCTCTTCGAGCATGATGACCGGGTCGCCCGCGGTCACCGACACATGGTGGATGCGCGCCCGCGGGGTGAGGCCATGATCCTTCAGCGCCTGTTCCGAGACAACAAGGGCTGCGGACGCACCGTCGCAGATCTGCGAGCTGGTCGCGGCGGTGATCGAGCCGCCCTCCTGCAAGATCTTGACCCCCGCGATACCCTCCAACGTCGCGTCGAAACGGATGCCTTCGTCGACGAGGTGCATCTGGCGGCCTTCGGGGGTGTCGATTTCGACGCCGACGATCTCGCGCTGAAAATGGCCGGCTTCGGTCGCAGCCTTGCCGCGGCAATGGCTTTCGAGCGCATAGGCGTCGAGGTCGTCCTTGGTCAGGCCGTGCTTCTTGACGATCATCTCGGCACCCATGAACTGGCTGAACATGATGCCGGGATATTTTTCCTCGAGCCGCTCCGACTTATAATGACCGAGCCCTTCCTTCATGAAGAGCGTCGCGACGCTGCCCATCGGCACGCGCGTCATGCTTTCGATGCCGCTGGCGAGGACGATGTCCTGCGTCCCCGACATCACCGCCTGCGCGGCGAACTGGATCGCCTGCTGCGACGATCCGCATTGGCGGTCGATCGTCACGGCGGGGATCGAATCGGGCAGCTTCGAGGCGAGCACGGCGTTGCGACCGACGTCCATCGTCTGCTGCCCGCCCTGGCTGACGCAGCCGGTGATGACATCGTCGATCTTGGACGTGTCGAAATCATTGCGGTCGGCGATCGCGTCGAACACCGCAGCGCCGAGATCGACGGGATGGACGCCGGCAAGCTTGCCGCCGCGCTTGCCGCCCGCGGTACGGACGGCGTCTACGATATAGGCATGGGCCATTGGAGAGTTCCTTTCTTAGTCCCCCTCCCGCAAGCGGGAGGGGTTAGGGGTGGGCGCGAGCGGAGCGAGCATCCAAGGGTGAGTGGCCCACCCCGCTGCGACTAGGGAGCAAGCTCCCAAGTCTCGCTGCCCCTCCCGCTTGCGGGCGGGGAAATTACAGTTTCCGCCCGATCAGTTCCTTCATAATCTCGTTCGTGCCGCCAAAGATGCGGGTCACGCGCGCCGCGCGCCAGGCGCGGGCGATCGGATATTCATTCATATAGCCCGCGCCGCCAAACAGCTGGAGGCATTTGTCCATGACCTCCCACTGAAGCTCGGTGTGCCACAGCTTCGCCGCGGCGCCCTCTTCCGGGGTCAGTTCCTTTTTCAGGTGGCGCGCCAGCGCCCAGTCGAGATGCGCCCAGCCGACCTGCAATTTCGCCTTCAGGTCGGCGAGGACGAAACGGCTGTTCTGGAAATCGAGGATCGGCTTGCCGAACGCCTTGCGGTCGCGCGTATATTCGACGGTGTCGTCGAAGGCGCGCTGCGCCGACGCCTGCGCGCTGACCGCGATCGACAGCCTTTCTTGGGGAAGCTCGCTCATCAGATAGATGAAGCCCTGGCCTTCTTCGCCAAGGCAGTTGGTGATCGGTACGCGAACGTCGTTGAAGAACAGCTCCGACGTATCGGCTTCGTCCTGCCCGATCTTGTCGAGGTTGCGGCCGCGCTGGAATCCTTCGCGATCGGCCTCGACGAGGACGATCGACACGCCCTTCCATGCCGGCTCGATCTCGGTATCGGTCTTGACGCACACCAGGATTAGGTCGGCGTTCTGGCCGTTTGTGATATAGGTTTTCGACCCGTTGATGACATAATGATTGCCATCCTTCTTCGCGGTCGTGCGCATCCCCTGAAGGTCGCTGCCGGTGCCCGGTTCGGTCATCGCGATCGCGGTGATGACCTCGCCCGACACCATCTTGGGCAGCCAGTGCTTCTTCTGCTCTTCGCTGCCATAGCGGGTGATATAGTTGGTAACGATATCCGACTGGAGTGAGAAGCCCGTGGTCACGCGGCCATAATAGGCGCTTTCCTCGTCGACGATCGCATTATAGCCGAAGTCGAGGCCGAGGCCGCCATATTCCTCGGGCACTGTCGGGCACAGCAGGCCCAGCTCACCCGCCTTGGGCCAGATGCTTTTGGGCACGATCCCGTCTTCGGCCCATTGCGCCTGATTGGGGGCGACTTCCTTTTCGAGGAACTGGCGCACTGTTGCACGGAACGCCTCATGATCATCGGTATAGGCAGAGCGCGAGAGGCTATCGAGCGACATAGTCTTCCTTTCCCTTGGGCAGCCGAACGAAGGCGGGAGTCGGCCGCATCTTTGACCGGCAAGAGACCTTACGTTTACGTCCACGTCAAGTAGAAATGCCGTTACGGCAGGAAACTCTTTTGTCGCCGCCTTCTCTTTTCTCGTCATCCCGGACTTGATCCGGGATCCATCTGCGCGACGCTGTGTGATTGGCCCCCGGATCAGGTCCGGGGTGACGAGGGAGGAAGCCGCATCCTTTCATTACTGCCGAATAGGTTTGCAGCCGCTGGGCAGCCCCGGTGCGCCGCGCTATGACCCTGCGCATGGTCGAATTGCTCCTCGATGCCGGCGCCTTGCTCGGCGAATCGCCCGTCTGGCATGCCGCCGAATCGCGCCTCTATTGGGTCGATATCGAAGCCCGCAAAATCCATCGCACCGATCCGGCGACGGGCGCCGACGAGGTGATGGAGCTTGCCGAACAAGTCGGCTGCATCGCACCGCGCATCGGCGGCGGTTTGGTCGCGGCGCTCGAAAACGGCTGCGCGTTGATCGACAAGTGGGGCGATACGCCCCGCCCGTTCGGCCCCGCCGTTCTCACCGACAAGCCCCACCAGCGCTTCAACGACGGCCGCGTCGATGCGGCGGGGCGGCTTTGGGTCGGCAGCCTGACGAGCGACAAGGCCAACCCCGACGCGACGCTCTACCGGCTCGATCCCGACGGATCACTGACCGAAATCCTTGGGCGGCTGACGACCAGCAACGGCGCCGCGTTCAGCCCCGACGGCCGCACCTTCTATCATGCCGATACGCCGACCCACGCGATCCGCGCCTATGACGTCGACCCCGCCGCGGGTACGCTGGGCCAGGGTCGCATCTTCCACCAGTTCGAGCATGGCAACGGCCGCCCCGACGGCGCCGCGGTCGATGCCGAAGGCTGTTACTGGTCGGCGCTGTGGGACGGCTGGCGCATCGTGCGCCTGTCGCCCGAAGGCGAATTGCTCCAGACCGTCGACCTGCCCGTTCAGCGTCCGACCATGCTGGCGTTCGGCGGCCCCGACCTCCAGACCGCCTTCGTCACCAGCGCGGGCAAGAATCTGAACGATGCGGAACGCCAGGCGCAGCCGCACGCCGGCGGCGTGTTCAGCTTCCGCGTCGACGTCCCTGGCTTGGTTCAGCAGGAGTTTGGCGCCTAGGCGGCTTGCACCGCTCCGTCACATAAGGTTAAGACGGCCCCCGACATGGTTTCGTCCGAAACCTTATCCTCCGGGGAGATTTATCGATGTCGCGCACCGCGCAGCCTTTCGCCCGTTCCTTGTCGATCATGCTTGCATCCACCGCCATGATCGTGGGTTATAGCCAGATGACCGCAACCGCCGCCGAAGCCGCCCAGCCCGCCGCCGCCCCGGCGCCCGCGGACACGAACCCGATCCTCGCGCCGTGGACCGGCCCCTTTGAAGGGGTGCCGCCGTGGGACAAGATGGACCCCGAACTGTTCCCCGACGCCTTTGCCAGGGGCATGGCCGAAACCCGGGCGCAGGTGCAGGCGGTGATCGACAATCCCGAAGCCCCGACGTTCGACAATACGCACGTCCCGATGATGCTCGCAGGCGACACGATGGAACGCGTCTATGCGATGTGGGGCGTGCAAACGTCGAACAAGTCGAACGACCGCGTCGAGGATATCGATGCCGAATGGAGCCCCAAGCTCACCACCTTCTACACCGAACTGTTCCTCGAGCCCAAGCTCTTCGCCCGCTACAAGGCGGTATATGACAAGCGTCATTCCAGCGGCCTCGACGCGCAGCAGATCCGCATTGTGGAGCGTAGCTATGACGAGATGGTGCGCGACGGCGCCAATTTGTCGCCCGCCGACAAGGCAAAGCTGGTTGCGATGAACGCAAAGCTCGAAGGCCTGTTTTCAGCCTTCTCGTCGAAACTGCTCGGCGATGAAAAGCTTTATACGTTCGTCACCGACAAGGCCGAACTCGCAGGCCTCGAACCGGGGTTTGTCGCGTCGCTCGCCTCGGCGGCCGAAGCGAATGGCAAGCCCGGCCAGTGGGCGATCAAGAACACCCGCTCCTCGGCACAGCCGGTCATGCAGGGCGCGACCAACCGAGCCTTGCGCGAACGCGTCTACAAGGCGTTTGTCAGCCGCGGCGACAATGGCGATGCAAACGACACAAACGCGACGATCGCCGAGATATTGAAGCTGCGCCAGCAGCGCGCCGAACTGCTCGGCTTCCCGACTCATGCAAACTACCGCATGGCCGACACGATGGCGAAGACGCCCGAAAATGCCATGGGGCTGATGATGAAGGTCTGGCCCGCCGCGGTCGCGCGCGTGAAGGAAGAGGTCGCCGATATGCAGGCGATCGCCGACGCCGAAGCGAAGGCCGGCAACGGTCCGAAGATCACGATCGAGCCGTGGGACTATCGCTTCTATTCGGAAAAGGTCCGCAAGGCGAAATATGATCTCGATGAAAGCGAGGTGAAACCCTATCTCCAGCTCGACAAACTGGTCGATGGGATGTTCTGGTCGGCGGGCCAGCTCTACGACCTCGGTTTCCGCGAAAACACCGGCACGATCCCGGTCTTCGATCCCAAGGTCCGCACCTTCGAGGTCTACAACCTCAAGACGAACGAGAATGTCGGGGTCTTCTACCTCGACAATTTCGCCCGCGACGGCAAACGTTCGGGCGCGTGGATGACCACCTATCGCAGCCAGCAGACGCTGGGCGGCGAACGCAATGTCCTTGCGTCGAACAACAATAATTTCACCGAAGCCGCGAAGGGCGAACCGACGCTGATCAGCCTCGACGACGCGCAGACCCTGTTCCACGAATTCGGCCACGGCATCCATTACCTGCTCCAGCAGGTAACCTATCCGGCGCTTGCCGGAGTGCCGCGCGACTTCGTCGAATATCCCAGCCAGGTGAACGAGAATTGGCTGATGACCCCCGAAGTGCTGTCCAAATATGCGACGCACTACAAGACGGGTGCGCCGATGCCGCAGGCGCTGGTCGACAAGATCATCGCGTCGGACAAGTTCAACCAGGGGTTTTCGACCGTCGAATATCTCGCGAGTGCCATCGTCGATATGAAGCTGCACGACCGCACGACCCCGCCGACCGACGTCGACAAGTTCGAGCGCGAGACGCTGGCCGAAATCGGCATGCCCAGGGAAATCGTCATGCGTCACCGCCTGCCGCAGTTCGGCCATCTGTTCAGCAGCGACGCCTATTCGGCGGGCTATTACAGCTACCTCTGGTCCGAAACGATGGACGCCGACACCTGGGCGGCCTTTACCGAAGCCGGCGGCCCGTGGGACCGCAGCGTTGCCGACCGTTTCCGCACGATCCTGTTGATGACGGGCAACGAGACCGACCGCGCCGAGGCGTATCGCGCCTTCCGCGGCCGCGACCCCGACGTGAAGGCCTTGCTCGAAAAGCGCGGTTTCCCGACCGAATAGGCGGACAAGACCGGGGAGGCAAAGGGGGCGATTTCGCCCCCTTTGTTTATTTTGTCAGGAATGACGAAGGTCTGGAAGCGACCACTTGCGAACGTTTCTTCTCCCCTCCCGCTTGCGGGAGGTGAAATCCGTTCACGACCTCAACGCCCGTTCACCACCCCAAAGCCGACATAGGCATCTGTTCGCACGAATCCTCATTGACCACCACCAAATTCAATATAAATATGATATCATCATTATATCGAATGATTCGGAGGGAAACATGGTCGAAACAGGGACACCGGCGCTGAACCGCAGTCGCGAGACGCGCGCCAATACGCAGAGCGGCTATCTGATGCTGTTCATCTGGCTGGTGCTGCTCGGCGTTGGCGTCTGGGCGGCGGTCACCAACGCCAACGCCGACATGATGGTCGCGTGGAAATGGGTGGTCGTCGCTTTGTCGGGGGTGGTCGGCCTGCTGATCCTTTGCGGATTTTACCTCATCAACCCGAACGAAGCGGCGGCGATCCAGTTGTTCGGCGCCTACAAGGGCACCGACCGCGACGAGGGGCTGCGTTGGGTCCTGCCCTGGCTGACGCGCAAGAAGATTGCGGTGCGCGCCAACAACGTCATTTCGGACAAGATCAAGGTCAACGACCTGCGGGGCAATCCGATCGAAATGGCGGCGCAGGTCGTGTGGCGCGTCACCGACACCGCGCAGGCGCTGTTCGACGTCGATGATTATAAGGAGTTTGTGATGGCGCAGATCGAGGCCGCGGTGCGCTCGATCGGCTCGCGCTACCCCTATGACGATATCGAACATCAGGAAGTGACGCTGCGCGGCAACCATGACGAGGTCGGCGTCGAATTGCGCAAGGCGCTGATCGAACGGCTCAGCGTTGCGGGCATCACCGTCGACGAATGTGGGCTGACGCATCTTGCCTACGCCCAGGAAATCGCAGGCGCGATGCTCCGCCGTCAGCAGGCCGAGGCAGTGATCGCGGCGCGCAAGAAGCTGGTCGAGGGCGCGGTGACGATGGTCGAGATGGCGCTGACCCAGCTGTCCGAAAAGGGCGTTGTCGACCTCGACGACGAGCGCAAGGCGGCGATGGTATCGAATCTGATGGTCGTCCTGTGCGGCGAGCGCGATACCCAGCCCGTCGTCAACACCGGCTCGCTCTACTGAGGTCGGATGATGGCTGCGCAGTCCAAGAAGGCCTTTGCCCTCCGTCTCGATCCCGCGCTCTATGCGGCGATCGAGCGGCTGGCGGCAACCGAACTACGCAGCGCCAATGCCGAGATCGAGATGCTGCTGCGCGAGGCGCTGGGCCGCCGCGGCGTCAGCGTCAAACCGTCCGAGGCACCGAAACGGGGCCGCCCGCCAAGGGAGGAGAATTGATATGCTTCACCTGTTCATGCGAAAGACGCCCTGGTTTCGCGCCAAGCGCCGCGGTTATGGCACCGGCCTGCCGTTCGTGTGGGAGGGCTGGTTCTTCCTGGCGCTCCATATCGCGATGATTGCCGGGCTGGCGGTGGCGCTCCAGGGGCGGCCGGTGCTGATGACGATCGCAGTGATACTCGCCGCGCTCGCCCCGATGCCGATCTACCGCGCCAAGACCGAGGGTGGCTGGCGCTGGCGATAGGGTGGTGCGACATTATTTGGCGATAGCTGGCGATAGCGCGTCCGCTCCGCTTGCCCCCGACTCGCTAGATGGTTAAGGCCGGTCTCCATGACCGCCGCTTCCGCCCCCGTCCGTATCGCCCCCTCGATCCTCAGCGCCGATTTCGCGCGACTGGGCGAGGAAGTGCGCGCGATCGAGGTCGCGGGCGCTGATTGGGTCCATATCGACGTCATGGACGGCCACTATGTCCCCAATCTGACGATCGGCCCGGCGGTCGTGAAGGCACTGCGCCCGCACTCGACTTTGCCCTTCGACGTGCATCTGATGATCTCGCCGGTCGATCATTTCCTCGACGCCTTTGCTGCGGCGGGCGCCGACATCATCACCGTGCATCCCGAGGCCGGCCCGCACATCCACCGCACGGTCCAGCACATCAAGTCGCTCGGTAAACAGGCGGGCGTGTCGCTCAACCCAGCAACCCCGGCGAAGATGCTGGATTATCTGATCGACGACATCGACCTGGTGCTGATCATGAGCGTCAATCCGGGCTTCGGCGGCCAGAGCTTCATTTCCAGCCAGCTTCGCAAGATCGAGGCGGTGAAAAAGATGATCGAGAAATCGGGCCGAGACATCCGGCTGGAAGTCGACGGCGGCATCGACACCGCCACCGCCCCGCTCGCGATCGCCGCGGGCGCCGACGTGCTCGTCGCGGGCACCGCGACCTTCAAGGGCGGACCCGATGCCTATGCCGAAAATATCCGGCGCTTGCGCGGGGCCTGATCGATGGAGGGGAGACCGTTGACCGCTGCCCCCGCCGACCCACCGTTCGACTCCGGTGACGATGCCACGCCGATCGACGACACGATCGAGCCCGGCAAACGGTTGATCCGCCTTCCCGCCGACAAGGGCCTGTCGCTGGGCGACCGCGTCGCCAATGCGATCACGCGCCTCACCTGGCGCACGCCGCTTCATGCCTTTCGGTTGAAGGGCCGCTTTCCGCTGAAGCTGCTCGGCGTGCCGGCCGACCCCGTGCCCGGCGACACGCGCGCGGGCACCGCGATCCGCGCCGGCCATTTCCTGCATCGCGGGCTGAAATTGCCGCTCGGCGAGCTCGACTTCGCCGCGCTCATGGTCGCCCCGGCCTTTGCCGACTATCTTCACAGCTTCGCCTGGCTGCGCGATCTCGCCGCGACGGGGTCACGCGCCGACGGCGCCCCGATCGCCGAAGCGGTCGTGCGCCACTGGCTCGCCACCCATGGCGAAACGGTGAGCGAACCGGCTTGGAAGGCTGACAACACGGCCTGGCGTATCCTGTTCTGGGCCAGTCACGCGCCGCTGATCCTCTCGTCCAGCGACCTCGTCTACCGATCGGCGGTGCTCAACCATCTCGCACGCGCAGCGCGTCACCTCGACCGCGTCGCCGACAAGACGCGGCCCGGCACCGGCCAGATGGTGGCGTGGATCGGCATCGTCGCCGCGTCGCTCCTTATGCCCGGCGGCGAACCGCGACAGGTGTTCGGCGAAGCGGGGCTGCGCAAGGTTCTCGAAACCAGCTTTTATGCAGACGGCGGCAACATCTCACGCTCGCCGCAGGCACAGCTCGATGCGATCATGGCGCTGTCGATGCTCGCGAAAATCTATGACATGCGCCGCATGGAAGTCCCGCCTTTCGTGCAGGAAGTGCTCGCCCGCACAGTGCCCGCGCTGCTCGGACTGCTCCACAGCGACGGCGGGATGGGCAGCTGGCAGGGCAGCGGCGCGACGGCGGCGGCGACGATCCAGGCGATCGTCGCGGCGAGCGGCGTCCGCACCCGGCCGCTCAAACAGGCGCGCGATTGGGGGTATCAACGACTCGTCGCGAACAAGGTCGTGCTGCTCGCCGACGCGGCTCCGCCGCCGATCGCGCGCGTTACCGAGGCCGGGTGCGCCTCGACCCTCGCTTTTGAACTCAGCGACGGTGATGAACGCATCGTCGTCAATTGTGGCGGCGCCGCACTGACCGGCGCGACGATCCCCGCCGACCTCGCGCGTGGCCTGCGCACCACCGCCGCCCATTCCACCTTGACGCTGGGCGACAGCAATTCGACCGCGATCCTCGCCAATGGGTCGCTCGGCAAAGGGGTGACCGAGGTCGAGCTGGACCGGCGCGAAACGCCGCAGGGAAGCCGGCTCGAGATGAGCCATGACGGCTATGCGCGGCGCCACGGGCTGATCCACCGCCGCCTGCTCATCCTGTCACCCAACGGGCGCGAACTGCGGGGCGAGGATTTGCTGCTCCCCGCCCCGCGCACGCGGCGCAAGGGCGACAAGGGCTTCACTCTGCGCTTCCACCTCGGCGCGCATATTTCGGCCAGCCTGACCGCTGACAAGCTGGGGGCGCTGCTCCGCATCAATGGCGGCCCGCTCTGGCAATTCCGCACGTCCGAGGGTGGGCTCGACATCGAACCCAGCCTGTGGGTCGATGGCGAGGGCCGCCCGCACCCGACCGAACAGCTCGTCGTCACCGGCACCGCACCGGCGGGCGGCGCGAGCATCGGCTGGATTTTCAAACATATCGGATAGCTTCTGCTTCCTCATGGCGAGGAACCAAACGACGAAGCAATCCAGAGCGGTTTTGGCCCGCCCTGGATTGCTTCGCTTCGCTCGCAATGACGAGCAGAGGGGACGACCGACGCTCCAGGGACTGAGCGTCGGTCGTCGAACCTTCAAAAGGCGTAGCGCGCCATCAGCTGGAACACCGGCCCGGCCTTTTCGCTTTCGAGTTCATATTCGTCGAAATCGCGGTCGAGCTGTTCGTCGAGATTGTCGAACTTGTTGAACGTCTCACGCTTCGCACCGTTCAGCAGGTTCGATCCCACCGCGCGAATCGTGAAATTGCTGCCAATCCGCTTTTCGACGAAGATCTCCAGATCGGCGCCATAGGTGGTGCGGACTTCCTCGCTGACGACGCGGTCATAGGCCGTTCCCTGCTTGCGATGCGTCGCGCCAAAGGCGACGCCCCAACTCGGGATGTCCTGAATGAAGCCGACATTATAGACATAGTCCGACTGGCCGTTGAAGCGGCGCTTGCCGGCGAAATCGGTAATTTCGCTGTCGAGCCATGACACGTTGCCAAAGACGCCGGTGTTGGGCAGGCCCAAAAAGCCAAGATCGGTCGAAAGGTCGAACTCGATGCCATAGACCTTGCCGTCGCCGATGTTCTGCGGCTGGTAGACAAAGGTGCCCTCGCCTTCCGATCCTTCGAGCCCGGTGTTGGTCAGCTCGATCAGGTCGGTCACGTCGCGGTAGAAGGCGTTGATGCCGACGACGCCGGTGCGACCGATGCGGCGTTCGTAACCAAGGTCGATGCCCCACGCCGTTTCGGGGCCGAGCAGCGGATTGCCGAGCAGGTCGCTGTCACCGACTTCCTCTTCGAGCAGCGCGGGCGAGATGAAGTTGAAATCGGGGCGTCGGTTCGTGCGTGCAACCGATGCGGTGATGCGGTCGCGCGATGTTAGGTCGAACTTGATTGACGCCGACGGCAGCCATTTTTCATATTCGTTGCGCTGCGTCGGGACTGCCGCGGCTTCGGTGAAGTCGGTGATGTCGAAGCGCGTGGTTTCGTAACGGATGCCCGCCTCCCACGTCAGGCCGCCCGACTTGCCCTGGACCAGCGCAAAACCGTCTAGGCGGCGTTCTTCGATGCTGTTGACACCGCCGTCGGCAGGTTCGAGCGGGTCGAATCCGAACGCCAGATCGGCCGGGTTGTCACGGAACTGGTCATAGCTCGTTTCCAATCCCGGAAACGTGTCGTCATCGTCGGCTTCGAGGATCGCGGTGCGGCGGTCCTTGTCCTGATACAGGCCGCCAACGATCAACTGCATGTCATTGCCAAGCTCGAATTCATGGTCGAGCTTCACCGAAAATTCCTTGTCGGCGATGTCGGTGGTAAAGAAGCCCTGCTCGAATTCGGGATCGTCGCCGTCGTCGTTGAATTCGATCTGATATTCGCTCTCGGTCTGCTCGTCGTCGAAACGCGCGAAACCGACGCGCAGCGACGTCTTGCCGAGCGACCATTGGTGCGACAGCTTGGTATCGATGCTGTAATTCTGCTGGTCGATGCCATTGTCGTTGGCATTATCGCTGATCAGATTGCCCGTCGGCAGCGGGCCGTTGATCGCGGTCGGATCATCATATTCAAAGCTGCGTTCGCTTTCAAAACGGTCAGTGCGAACGAAAAAGCCGCTCACGCGGAAATCGGTGGTCTCGCCGTCGATTTCATAGCTGGCGTTCGCCGAATAATCCTTGCCGTCGCGCGTGTCGGTTTGATCCTCGCGATTGTCGAACTCTTCGGTCGCATAATCGGGGTCATTTTCGGGCGAATCGCCATAGCGGAGCGAATATTTCTTTTTGGGGTTGTGACGCCCCTGAAAGTTAAGGCCGATCAACAAGCGGCCGGGACCGACCTGTCCGCCGTAAACGAAGCCGAGGCTCGGTTCGAGTTCCTTGTCGTCGAAATAGAGGCCGCCCGCACGGACATAGCCGCCATCCAGCTCGAAGCCGTCGCGCAATTCGATGTTGATTGTGCCTACGACGAGCGGACGATTTCGACGCGGTCGATCAGTTCGGCGGGAATGCGGTCGAGGAAAAAGCTGCGGTCAGACGCGTTGCCGGGAACGCGCTCGCCGTTGATCAGGATCTGCGTATAGCCCGGCGGCAGGCCGCGGAGGCGGGCGCCATCGCTTTCGATGACGTCCGACAGGAAGGTCACCGACGGGACGCGCTTCAGCGCGTCGCCCGCGGTGAGCGGCTCGAAGCGCTGGAAGAATTCGCTGTCATACGACAGCACGGGTTCGGCTTCGTCGCTGCGATTGCGATAACCGACGCTGCCTAGGACGACGATGTCCTGCGACGAGGTGATCGAGCCGTCGCCGCGATCTTCTTCGGCGGCAGGAATCGGCGCATCCTGTGCGGCGGCGGGGGCGGAAAGAAGCGCCGTGGCGAGCGCGAGCGCGGCGGCGGAATGCAGGCTGATTTTACGAATCATGTTGGTCGGACCCCCTTTGTGGTTGCCGGGCCTCTAGGGGGGCTCTGTGACAGTTTGCGGCGACAAGAATGACGCATTGATGACATTTAAGTGACGGAAATATTGTAGGATTGACGCGGGCCTGCTTTGCTGTGAGGGCGCGCGACCAACCGCGCCCCGGCGCGATGGAAGACAGGGGAACAGGCATGTCCGCGAGCGATAGAGTGAAGCCGTTGATTAGGCTTGTCATTGGCTCCGCCTTGGCCGCCTTCGCGGTCCCGGTTCCCGCCCAGCCCGCGGCGACGGGCTTTCCGATCGTGACGCAGACCGAAGACGGTGCGCCCATTCCCCGGTCCGCCGGCCTTCCCTACGCGCCCAAAAATCTTCCTGACCGGATCGTGCTCACGCCCGGAGCCGACCCGGCGCGCGAGATGGCGATCGCGTTCCGCACCGACACGGCGCAAGCCGTGGCGGAAGCGCAGCTCGCGCTTTCGGTCGATGGCCCGACGCTCGAGGAAAAGGCCAAGCTCGTCACCGGCACCTCGATGCCGGTCGCCAGCAGCTATGGCCCCGCGCTGTACCATCAGGTCCGTTTCACCGGCCTCACCCCGGACACCGTCTATGCGTACCGCGTCAAGGGCGCCGCAGGATGGAGCGAATGGTATCAGTTTCGCACCGCCGCAGCCGAGGCAAAGCCCTTTCGCTTCCTCTATCTCGGCGACGTCCAGAACGGCATATTGACCTATGCCAGCCGCGTGATCCGGCAGGCGTTCCATGCCCATGGCGACATCCGCCTCACCGTCCACGCCGGCGACCTCGTCGGCCAGCGCGACGACCTCGACCATGACGACGAATGGGGCGAGTGGAACCAGGCGGGCGGCTATAATTACGCGATCGTCCCGCAGGTCCCCGCCACCGGCAATCATGAATATGTCGATGTGGTGCAGCCGGACGGCAGCGAAGCCTATAGGCTCGGCCCCTATTGGCCCGCGCAGTTCGCGCTGCCGACGAACGGCGCCGACGCGGCGAAGGCGACGACCTACTACACCGACTATCAGGGCGTGCGCTTCATCGTCCTCGATGGCACCTCGGCGATCAACCTTGGGACGATGAAGGCGCAGACCGACTGGCTCGATGCGACGCTGGCATCGAGCAAGGCGAACTGGAACGTCGTGCTGTTCCACCAGCCCGTCTTCACCTGCGCGCGCCCGAACGACACAAAGGAGATCAAGGCGGCGTGGAAGCCGGTGTTTGAAAAGCGCAAGGTCGACTTGGTGCTGCAAGGGCATGACCATTGCTACAGCCGGTTGACTGGCGAAGCCGGCCGCGAGGCGAGCGCAAAGGCGCGCGCCGACGGCAGCGTCCAGGGGCCGGTCTATCTGGTGTCGGTGACGGGGTCGAAAATGTACCGGCTCAACGACCGTGCGGGGCGCCAGCCCGACAAGGTCGCCGAAGCGACCGAGTTGTACCAGATCGTCGACGTCGAACCGCAACGGCTGAAATTCCGCACTTACACGGCGTCGGGCCGGCTTTATGACGGCTTCGACCTCGAGCGCACCGCGGCGGGCAACCGCCTTCACGAAACAACCGAGCCGACGATCGCGGCGCGCACCTGTTCGGGGGAAACCGGCCCCGATGGCGGCCGCTGTGTCGCGCGCGGCAAATAGGGAAAGAGGGAAACAGGATGATCCGCACCACGAAACTGCTCACCGCCGCCGCTCTTGCCGCGGGCCTTGCCGGCTGCGCCGCGAGCGAACCGATGATCAGCGGCCTGCCGCCGGTTCAGGTGGCCGCGAACGGCGAGACGCAGCCGGTCGGCACCGGCCGCGCCGATGCCGCCGACGATCCGGCAATCTGGATCGACCCCACCAATCCGAACCGCGCGCTGATTGTCGCCACCGACAAGAAAGCGGGACTGCACATCTATGACCTCGCCGGCAAGGACATCGCCTTTACCAAGGCCGGCCTGGTCAACAATGTCGACATCGCGGGCGACATCATTGTCGCCAGCGACCGCAACGATGGCGTGAACGCGCATCTCGCCCTGTTCCGCCTCGACGCCGCAACGCCCGCGATCGTCCCAATCGGCCGCGCCGCAGCGGGCGCGGGCGAAGCCTATGGCCTCTGTCTCAAAAGGACGGCGCCGGGCCAACCGCTTGTCGCGGCGCTGATCGTCAAGGACGGCACCGTGCGCGTCGGCACGCTCGCAATCGACGGCACGCCGCGCTTCACAATGCAATGGCAGCACAAGATCGCGACTCAGTCCGAAGGCTGCGTCTTCGACGGCGATACGCTGTACGTCGGCGAAGAGGTCGGCGGCATCTGGGAACTGAAGCAAAATGGCACCGCCGCAACCGCCCGAATGGTCGCCCCCATCGACAACCAGCGCCTCGTCGCCGATGTCGAGGGGCTCGCGACGATCGACCACAAGGGGCAACGCTACCTGATCGCGTCGAGCCAGGGCGACAATGCCTATGCGGTGTTCCGCCTGCCCGGCGTGGACTATGTCGGCCGCTTCGCGGTTGGCGCGGGCGCGTTCGGCGCGACAAGCGAGACCGACGGGATCGAGGCGGTCGCGGGCAATTTTGGCCCGGCCTATCCCGACGGCATCTTCCTCGCACAGGACGGCGACAACGGCGCGCTGGCGCAGAATTTCAAACTGGTGCGCTGGGACCAGATCGCGGCGGCACTGGGGCTTTAACGCGAGCGCAACATTAGAGCGCCGCGGCGGGGCCCATCTCCGGCTGGCTCCATTTCGCACGGGCCGGTGATGGGCGCCCGCCTTCGGGTGCACGGCGCTTTTAAGGGTCAACGCCGCTTGCGGTAGCAAGCCCAGCCGCCTAGGGGGGCCGCGTCATCCCATCGCCAGCCGAGGCCCTTCCCATGACCGACCTGATTCCCGTCCGCCGCGCCCTCCTGTCCGTCAGCGACAAGGCAGGGCTCGCCGAGCTTGCCGCTGCGCTCGTTCGCCACGGCGTCGAGCTGGTATCGACCGGCGGCACGGCCAAGGCGCTGCGCGACGCGGGTCACAAAGTCCTCGACGTCGCCGACCTCACCGGCTTTCCCGAGATGATGGACGGGCGCGTCAAGACGCTCCACCCGACGGTCCATGGCGGCATTCTCGCCGTGCGCGACGATGCGGCGCATGTCGCCTCGATGAAGGAGCATGGCATCGGCGCCATCGATCTTGTCGTCGTCAACCTCTACCCGTTTGCCGCGACGGTCGCCAAGGGCGCGGCGCGCGACGAGATCATCGAGAATATCGACATCGGCGGCCCGGCGATGGTGCGCTCGTCGGCAAAGAATCATGCCTTCGTGGGCATCGTCACCGAGCCCGAGGATTATGCGGCTGTGATCGCCGAGATGGACGCCAATGGCGGCGCGACCACGCTGGCGTTGCGCAAGCGCCTCGCCGCGACCGCCTTCGCGCACACCGCGACCTATGACAGCATGATCGCAAGCTGGTTCGCCTTTGCCGACCAGGGCAAGCTGTTCCCCGACACGCTGCCTCTGACCGCGAAGCTGGCGACCGAGCTGCGCTATGGCGAGAATCCGCACCAGCAAGCCGCGCTCTACCTGCCCGCCGGCCCGGCATCGCGCGGGATCGCGCAGGCGCAGCAGGTGCAGGGCAAGGAACTCAGCTACAATAATATCAACGACGCCGATGCCGCGCTCGAACTCGTCGCCGAATTCCGCGAGGCCGATCCGACCTGCGTCATCGTGAAGCACGCCAACCCCTGCGGCGTCGCGACCGCCGCGACGATCGCAGAGGCCTATGACGCGGCGCTGAAGTGCGACGACGTTTCGGCGTTCGGCGGCATCATCGCGGTCAACCGGCCGCTCGACGGGCCGACCGCCGAGGCGATCAGCGGCATCTTCACCGAAGTCGTCTGCGCCCCCGACGCCGACGCCGATGCGCGTGCAGCGTTTGCGAAGAAAAAGAACCTGCGCCTGCTGCTGACGGGCGATCTGCCCGATCCGGCGCGCGGCGGACTGATGCTCAAGACCATCGCCGGCGGCTGGCTGGCGCAGAGCCGCGACAATGGCCGAATCGGCCTGTCGGACCTCAAGGTCGTAACCGACCGCGCGCCGACCGAGGAGGAACTCGCCGATGCGCTCTTCGCGTGGACGATCGCCAAGCATGTGAAGTCGAACGCGATCGTCTATGCCAAGGGCGGCTCGACCGCGGGAATCGGCGCGGGGCAGATGAACCGCCGCGACAGCGCGCGCATCGCCGCGGTGAAGGCGCGCGAAGCCGCCGAGACGCACGGCTGGGCAGCCCCGCGCACCGTCGGCAGCGCGGTGGCGAGCGACGCCTTCTTCCCCTTCGCCGACGGATTGCTCGCCGCGGTCGAGGCCGGCGCGACCTGCGTGATCCAGCCGGGCGGCTCGATCCGTGACGACGAGGTGATCGCTGCGGCGAATGAGGCCGGGCTGGCGATGATGTTCACCGGGATGCGGCATTTCCGCCACTAAGCCCTCTCCTCCGTTCGCATCGAGCGAAGTCGAGATGCCCATCGGCATAACGCAATCTCGATGGGCATCTCGACTTCGCGCGGCACGAACGGCATAGGGGTCGCGAAGGTCGCAATGGCGGCGTCGCAGCAAGGACCAGCATGACCGCCACTGCCCGCAACAAATCCCTGATCCAGAACCTCTATAACTGGACCATGGAAAAATCAGCGCACCCGCATGCCGAGTTCTGGCTGGCGCTGGTCTCTTTTGTCGAGGCAAGTTTTTTCCCGATCCCGCCGCATCCGATGCTGGGGCTGATGTGCCTCGCCAATCCGCAAAAGGCGGTTCGCTATGCAATCATCTGCACGCTGGCGTCGGTCGCCGGCGGTATGCTGGGCTATGCGATCGGCTTCTTCCTTTATGAAAGCGTCGGACTGTGGCTGCTTGGAGTGCTCGGCCTTACCGACGCATTCCCGCCGGCCGCCTGTTATTTGCGTGAGTTCGGAGCCGAGATCATATTGATCAAGGGCGCGACGCCGATCCCGTTCAAACTGCTGACGATCACCGCCGGTTTCATCCACATGAGCTTCTGGACCTTCTTGTGGGCAAGCCTTGCCAGCCGGGCCTTTTCGTTCATGCTCGTCGGCATCTTGTTCAAATTGTTCGGGGCGCCGATCAAGGCGTTTATCGACAAATATCTGGTGTGGGTGACGGGCGCATTTGTCGTCGCGGTCGTCGCGGGTTTTCTGGTCATTGGCGCGCTGTCGGGCGACGGTGAAGCGAAACAGGCCGATAAATGCAGCGGCGCGACCTTGGAAAGCATCGGGCTGGATCGGGAGTAGAAACCCCTCCGTGCCCCCCCCGCAGGCGGGGGTCCATCTCCGGTCGATGCTATTTTGAACCCAAAGGAGATGGGTCCCCGCCTTCGCGGGGACACAAAATTAGATGATCTACTCGTTTGCCGCCGTGTGCAGCCAATCCGCGTGACGCGGTGCCTTCTTCGTCTGGCTCCATTCCTCGAGCATCAGCGGCGCGACGCGCTTCAGCTCGGCATATTGTTCGGCGGTGCCGATGTCGCACGCCAGTTCGACACGGTGGCCGTTGGGGTCGAAGAAATAGATCGACTTGAAGATGCCGTGGTGCGTCGGGCCGAGCACGTCGACGCCTTCGCTTTCCAGATGCGCCTTCGCCGCCACCAGCTCGTCGAAGCTGCCGACCTTGAACGCCAGATGCTGGACCCATGCGGGCGTATTCTCGTCGCGGCCCATGAGGGGCTGGTTAGGCAGCTCGAAAAACGCCAGTATGTTGCCGTTCCCCGCCTCAAGGAAGACGTGCATATAGGGATCATATTCGCCGGTCGACGGCACATGGTCCTCGGCAAAGGCGGTGGTGTAGGTCATGCCGAGCATGCGCTCGTACCACTCGACCGTTTCCTTCGCATCCTTGCAGCGATAGGCGGCGTGGTGGACGCCGCCCAATTTGATCGGGCTGGTCATTCGGCAGGTTCCTCGACGGTCAGCGCGCCGCGGCGGATCTGGTCCATTTCCATCGATTTGAACAGCGCGGTGAAATTGCCCTCGCCGAACCCCTCGTCCTTCTTGCGCTGGATGAATTCAAAGAAGACCGGGCCAATGACGGTCTGGCCGAAAATCTGAAGCAGCAGCCGCGGGTCGCCATCCTCTGTCGATCCATCGAGCAGGATGCCGCGCGACTGCAACTCGCCGACGGGTTCGCCATGTCCAGGCAGGCGATCGTCCAGCATCTCATAATAGGTCGCCGGCGGTGCGGGGGCGAAGGGGTTGCCGAGTGCCTTGAGCTTGTCCCACGCGGCGTAGAGATCGTCGCAGCTGAAGGCGATATGCTGGATGCCCTCGCCATTATAGGCGCGCAGATATTCCTCGATCTGGCCCTTGCCGCCCGCGCCCTCTTCGTTGAGCGGGATGCGGATCTTGCCGTCGGGAGCGGTCATCGCCTTCGACGTCAGGCCGGTATATTCGCCCTTGATGTCGAAATAGCGGATCTCGCGGAAGCCGGCGATGCGCTCATAAAACGCCGCCCAATGCGCCATGCGGCCGCCATAGACATTGTGCGTCAGATGATCGATCAGCTGCATGCCCGCCCCGACGGGGTGCCGATCGACGCCTTCTTCGTAAACAAAGTCGATGTCGTAAATGCTGAGGTCGTCGCCATAACGGTCGATCAGATAGATGATCGAGCCGCCGATGCCGCGGATCGCGGGCAGGCGCAGTTCCATCGGGCCGGGATTGACCTCGACCGGCTCGGCGCCGCGTTCGATCGCTTCGCTATATGCCTTGGCGGCGTCACGGACGCGCCAGCCCATGCCGCACGCCGACGGGCCATGCTCGGCGGCGAAATAGGCCGCGGGCGATTTGGGTTCGTAATTGGCGATCAGGTTGATGCCGCCCTGGCGCCACAACTGGACGTCCTTCGACCGGTGATGCGCGATCTGGGTAAAGCCCATCGCTGCGAACACGGGTTCGAGAATGCCCTTTTCGGGCGCCGAAAATTCGACGAATTCAAAGCCGTCGAGGCCCAGCGGATTATCGAAAAGGTCGGCCATGTCGCATTCCCATCTAGTTTCAATTGAAACTATTATGATGGATTGAGGTTATAGAGTCAATGCGAGGCAGCCCATGATCGCTTCGTCATGCCGGACTTGATCTGGCACCCATCGCCGCCGCGATGGCTGGACCCCGGATCAAGTCCGGGGTGACGGCAGGGGAATGCTCAGGCCGCCGCCTTCTCGAACGCCTCCAGCGCCTCGCTCGCCGCGACCCAGCGCGCCTCGGCGGCTTCCTGCGCCGCGACGATCTTGCCGCGCCGCTGCGACAATTCGCTCATCGTCAGACCCTTATATTCGCTGGCCGCACCCTGCGGATCGAACATCGCGCGATCGATCGCCGAGAGCACGACCTCATATTTGGCGAGGTCGGCTTCGGCGTCCGAAATGTCCTTCCTGATCTTCGCCGCCGCCTCGCGCGCCGCAGCCGCAGCCTTGCGGTCTTCCTTCTTGTCGGCCTTCGACACGCGGTCCTTTTGCGGGCCCTTGCCGAGGATCAGGTCGACATAATCATCCATGCTGCCCGAATATTCGCGCGCGGTGCCGTCATCGACAAGCACAAGGCGATCGGCGGTGAGTTCGAGCATATGGCGGTCGTGGCTGACGAGCACCACCGCGCCGTCGAAGTCGTTGAGTGCCTGCACCAACGCCTCGCGCGCATCGACGTCCAAATGGTTCGTCGGTTCGTCGAGGATAAGGAGGTGCGGTGCATCGCGGGTGATCAGCGCGAGCGCGAGCCGCGCGCGTTCGCCGCCCGACAGCTTTTTGACCTCGGTCGTCGCCTTGTTGCCCGAAAAGCCGAAGCGGCCGAGCTGGGCGCGGATCGCGGCCTGGGTCTTGCCCTCCATCACCCGCGTCATATGCGCAAGCGGGGTATCGCTGCCGTCGAGTTCCTCGACTTGGTATTGGGTGAAATAGCCGACGCGCATCTTGCCCGACGCCGCCATCGCGCCCGCCATCGGGCTGAGCTGCGCCGCGAGCAGGCGCGCGAGCGTCGTCTTGCCATTGCCGTTGCGGCCGAGCAGCGCGATGCGGTCATCGGGGTCGATCCGCAGATTCAGCCGCTGGAGCACGGGCTTGTCCGCGTAACCGACGCTCGCCAAGTCGAGCGTGATCAGCGGCGGCTTCAGTTCGTCGGGGCTCGGGAAATCGAAACTCAACGTCTGATCCTCGGCGAGCGCCGCGATCGGCTGCATCTTCGCGAGCAATTTCGCGCGCGACTGCGCCTGTTTCGCGGTCGAGGCGCGCGCGCTGTTGCGCGCGACATAGTCTTGCAACTTGGCGCGCTGAGCATCCTGCGACGCCTTCGCCGCGGCAAGCTGCGCCGCGCGTTCGGCGCGCTGGCGCTCGAACGCGTCATACCCCCCCGCATAAAGCGTCACCTTGCCGCCTTCGAGGTGAAGGATATTGTCGACGACATTGTTGAGCAGGTCGCGTTCGTGGCTGATCACCACAAGCTGCCCCGGATAGGCGCGAAGGAAATTTTCGAGCCACAAAGTCGCTTCGAGGTCGAGGTGGTTCGAGGGTTCGTCGAGCAACAGCAGGTCGGGTTCGGAGAAGAGCAAGGCCGCCAGGGCAACGCGCATCTTCCACCCACCCGAAAAACTGTCGAGCGGCTGGCCCTGCATGTCCTCGTCGAAACCGAGCCCGATCAGGATGCGCGCGGCGCGTGCGGGCGCCGTATAGGCGTCGATCGCGATCAGCCGCTCGTGGATGTCGCCGAGTTTGTCGGGGTCCTGCTCGGTCTCCGACGCGGCGAGCAATTCGGCGCGTTCGGTGTCGGCCGCGAGCACCGTGTCGAACGGCGTCGCCGTCCCGTTCGGCGCTTCCTGCGCGATATAACCGACGCGCGTCTTGCGCGGCATGTCGATGCTGCCCTCGTCGGCCTCCAGTTGGCCGATCATCACCTTCATCAAGGTCGATTTGCCCGCGCCATTACGCCCGATCAGCCCGACCCGGCTTTTGGCCGGCAGGCTTGCGGTGGCGCGTTCGAGGATGGCGCGCCCGCCAAGGCGTACGGTGATTCCATTGATTGTCAGCATGGGCGCGCGCCTAGCATGTTCGGCGTCCCAGCCCAAGACCGGACTGGCGTTTGCCGCAACGCTCGGGCAAACAGGCGCCATGGCTGCGATCGCTCCCTTCCACATTGCCTTTCCCGTCGACGATCTCGACGCCGCGCGTCATTTTTACGGGACGATCCTTGGCTGCCCGGAGGGACGGAGCGCCGCCGACTGGATCGATTTCAACCTGTACGGGCACCAGATCGTCGCCCACCGCGCCAGCGCGCCGCGCGCCGCCGCCGCGCATAATCCGGTCGACGGCCATGATGTGCCGGTGCCGCATTTCGGCGTCGTGCTGCCGCCCGCCGACTGGCGGGCACTGGCCGAGCGGCTGGCCGCGGCGGACATCCAATTCGTGATCGAACCGCACACACGCTTTCCAGGCCAGCCGGGCGAGCAATCGACGATGTTCTTCCTCGACCCCGCAGGAAACGCGCTGGAGTTCAAGGCTTTTGCAGATCTGGAACAGCTCTTCGCCCAATAGGCGTCCTCGCCGTCGATAATAAGCCCTGTGCTCCCGCGAAGGCGGGCGCCCATCTCCGATGGACGCAAGTTTGAACCGGAGGGCGATGCGTCCCCGCCTTCGCGGCGACACATGGTCTTTTCAATCAAGGATGGCGACGTTCAGTGTCCGCCGCCACCCATCGAAATCTGTTTCGGCCGCGGGGCGAACCAGACCGATATGGCGGCGATCACGAACACCACCCCCGATGCAAGGAACAGGTGGATCACGCCCAAAGTCGAGGCTTGCACCTCGACCAGCCGCTCGATCGCCGCGCGCGCCTGTTCGAGTGTGAAACCGGCGTTCTGCAACGTGGTCATCGTCGCGTCGGGATGGTTGAGCGACGCAACAAGTTCGGAACGCGAGGTGCGGCTGGCATCGTCCCACGCGGTCGTCGCCACCGCGGTCCCGATCGCACCGCATAATGTCCGCAGGAAACTCATCAGCCCGGCGGCCGACGTCTGGTGCTGCGCCGGCACCGAACTCAGCGCGAGCGCGGTCAGCCCGACGAAGAAGAAGGGCATGCCGATCCCTTGCAGGATATGCGGCAGCGCGAGCGTCCAATATCCGACGTCGGCGTTCCAATTGGCGCGCAGGATCGACATGAACGCCATCCACAAGATGCCCGCCGAAATGGTGACGCGCACATCGATCTTCGTGATCAGTCCCGCCGCGACGGGCGACAGCAGCACGGCGAACACCCCGAGCCAGGCGACGACGAATCCGGTCTCCGTCGCGGTATAGCCCGCGACCTGCTGCAGCCACAAAGGCGTCAGCACGACCTGCGCAAAAAAGGCGCCAAAGCCCAGGGATATCGCCATGGTCGCAAAGCTGAAGCCGCGGAAGCGGAAGATGCGCAGGTTCACCACCGGATTGGCGTCGGTGAGTTCCCAGATCACGAAAGCCGCAAAACTGATCGCCGCAATCACCCCAAGCGCGACGATCCATGTCGATCCGAACCAGTCATGTTCGCGCCCCGTGTCGAGCATGATCTGGAAGGCGCCGACCGACACGACCAGAAGGATCAGGCCGATGACGTCGATCCGCGCCTTGGCCCGCTTCGTCTCGAATGGGGTCAGCAGGGTGAACACGCCGAACCCGCAGATGGCAACAACCGGCAGGTTGATGAAGAAAATCCACGGCCACGTCCAATTGTCGCTGATCGTTCCGCCCAGGATCGGTCCCAGAATCGGCGCCGTGGTTGTCGTCATCGCCCAGATCGCAAGGCCGATACCGGCCTTTTCCTTGGGAAAGATGCGCAGCAGCAAGATCTGCGACAGCGGCATCAGCGGACCGCCCGCCAGCCCCTGGAGCACACGAAAAAGAATGAGCGCGTCGAGCGTCCGCGAGACGCCGCACAGGAAAGAGAAAATGCCGAACCCGATGATCGAGATCATGAACCAGCGCACGGTGCCGAACCGCATCGCCAGCCATCCGGTCAGCGGCACGCTGATCGCATCGGCCACCGCATAGCTGGTGATTACCCATGTCCCCTGCGTCGGCGAGACCGCGAGCCCGCCCGCAATATGCGGCACCGACACATTGGCGATGGTGGTGTCGAGCACGACGACGAAATTGGCGAGCGCCAGCGCAAACGCCGCGACAATCAACCGCACCCCGGTCAGCGGTTGCGGCTCGGCCGGGCCGTCGGCGGGCAAAGCGGAGGTGGCGGCACTTGCCATGGCTCAATTTCCGCGCGTGTCGATCGTGGCTTCCATCGACAGCCCGACGCGCAACGGATGATCCTTGAGCTGCTTGGGGTCCAGGGCGATCCGCACGGGCAGGCGCTGGACGACCTTCACCCAATTGCCGGTCGCATTCTGCGCCGGGATCAGCGAGAAAGCGGCGCCGGTGCCTCCCGCGATGCCGACGACCTTGCCGCGATAGACGACGTCGCCGCCATAATAGTCCGATACCAGTTCGACCGGCTGGCCGATGCGGATATCCTCGAACTGGCTTTCCTTGAAATTGGCGTCGACATAGGCGGTGCTGATCGGGACCAGCACCATGATCGGCGCGCCCGCGGCGATCCGTTGTCCGACCTGGACCTGCCGGTTGGTGACGATGCCGTCGACCGGCGCGCGCAGCACGGTCCGCGCGAGGTCGAGCCGCGCCTTTTCGAGCCGCGCTTCGGCGGCGGCGACGTCGGGGGCGGTGTTGATCGTCGTGCCGCGCACGACGGCTTCGGCGGCGCCCAGGTCGCCGCTTGCCGAACCGCGGGTGGCTTCGGCCGAGGCGATGGCGGCGGCGGCCAGATCGCGCGCGGCCGATGCCGAGGCAAGCGCCGCACGCGCGGCGGTGAGTTCCTCGCCCGACACCGCACCGGTGCCCGCGATGCTTTCACGCCGCGCCAGTTCGGCGCGCGCGCGTTCGACCGTCGCATTGGCGTCGCGCAGCCGCGCCCGCGCCTGTCCGATGTCCGCGGCGCGCGCAGCGACGCGCGCACGCGCGGCATCGGCGTTGGCATCGGCCTGTCCAAAACGCTGACGCGCGAGCCGCAGCGCCGCTTCGGCGTCGGCGACGGCAATGCGTTGATCGGCATCGTCGAGGATGACGAGGATATCGCCCTTCTTCACCGCCTGGGTGCCGCTGACGCGCACCTCCTTGACCGGCCCCGATACAAGCGCGGTGACCTGCGCGGAATCCGCACCGACGTAGGCATTGTCGGTGTAGACACGTCCCGCCTGCGTCAGGAAATACCAGACGCCCCAAAGGATCGCGACGGTCACGACGACGATGGCAAGGATGCGAAGCAGCTTCGCGCGCCGCGCGCCATTGGTTTCGGGAGGGGATTCGGGAGCGCCGGTTTCGGTCGCAGCCGTTTGGTCGGCCATCATTCGTCTCCTGTTGGATTGGGCGCGCGATATCCGCCACCAAGCGCGCGGATCAGGGCTATATCGAGCGAGAGTTGACGTGCTTCCAGGTCCGCAACCGCGCGGTCGAGCGCCACCATGCTGTCCTCGGCGGTCAGCTGGACGATCTGGTTCGACAGCCCGGCGCGGTAACGCAGTTCGGCCAGCTTCGACGCCTCGGCCGCTGCGGCCAGCGCCTCGCGTCGTCCCGCGAGCTGGCGTTGGGTCGCGGCGCGGCTTGCCACGATGTCGGCCACATCGCGCAGCGCTTCGATCAGCGTGCGGTCATAGGACGCCGCCATCGCATCATAATCCGCGCGGGCGCCGCGATAGCGGCCGGCAAGGCGCCCGCCGTCAAAGATCGGCAGGCTGATCGCAGCCCCGGCGTTGCCATATTCCGAGCCCGATTTGAACAGGTTCGACAGCCCAAGCGACTGCAAGCCGACGAGCGCGGACAGGCTGATATTCGGATAGAAATCGGCCCGCGCGACGTCGATGCGCTTCGCCGCAGCTTCGGCCCGCAGCCGTGCTGCCGCAACATCGGGACGCCGCCCAATCAAGTCGATCCCGGCATTCGCGGGCAAGTCGAGCGACGGCCGGGCCATGTGCGGGCGTTCGATCGCCAGACCGCGATCGGGCCCGGCCCCAAGCAGGGCGGCGATCCGGTTGCGCGTCGTCGCAATCGCCTCTTCAATCGCGAAAACGTCCGCGCGCGCCGATGCGGCGCGACTTTCGGCCTGGCGCTGGTTGGCCTGATTTTCGATCCCTGCCCGCGCGCGCGCGCTGGACAAGGCGGCGCTGGCCGCGCGAACGCGGACCGCATCCTTCGCAACGTCGAGCGCGCGATGATAGCTGGCAAGGTCGGCATAGGCCGCCGCGATTCCCGTCGTCAGCATCAGCCGCGCCTGCGCCGCATCGACACGCGCGGCTTCGGCTTCCGACGTCGCGGCGGCCAGTGCGGCGCGATTTCGACCCCACAGGTCGAGGTCGAAAGCGAAGGTCGCGGCAACATGCCCGGTATCCTGGATGCCGTCGGGGACGAAGGTCGGCGGGATGCCCATATTCTTGCTTTGTTGAACGCCGCCCGCGCTGCCCTCGGCGCCGACGCGGGGCAGCATCGCCGCCCCGGCCTGTTGCGCCAGGGCATCGGCGGCGCGAACCCGCGCCGCGGCGATCGCGACGTCGGGGGAACCCGCGAGCCCTTCGGCGATCAGTGTGTCGAGCTGGTCGTCGCCAAAAGCTTGCCACCAACCCTCTGTCGGCCAGACGCCTGGCGCGTTCGCGAACGTTGCCGCCGACGCCAGCGACTCGGCCGCTACCTGGGCCGGTCTTGGACCAAGGTCGGGAACGGCGGCGCAGCCTGCGAGCAGGCCGAAAACAGCGGTGGAGAGAAAAATTTTTCGGGGCATGGCTTCCAACGATACTAGCTGGTATCATGCGCCATTGGACCTCGGAGGATCGGTTGTCAATCGAAATGATACCAGCCAGTACGGCACCTCTCGACGACGCTGCGGCGCTACGGCGCAAGGCCTTTGTCGATGCGGCGCGCGAGCTGTTCTTTGCGCATGGCTACGCCGGAACGACAATGTCGTCGATCGCTGGCAAGGTCGGCGGATCGAAAACGACGCTGTGGACTTATTTTCCGTCGAAGGAGGATTTGTTCGCCGCGGTCGTCGACGGCATCGTCGAACAATATGGCGATGCGCTGACCATCGAGCTGCCGATCGACCAGCCCGTGCCTGACGTGCTGCGCCGCTTCGGCAATGTCTTGATGACAAAGCTGACCGCGAAGCCCTTGCTGTCGCTCTATCGCCTCGTCGTCGGCGAGGCCGACCGCTTCCCGCATCTCGCCGAAACCTTCTACGACCGCGGCCCGCGCCGGGGGAAGGCACGCATGGCCGACTGGATGGCCGAAAAGATGGTGCGCGGCGAGATCAGGATGGGCGATCCGATGCGCGCGATGCAGCAGTTCGCCGGCCTGCTCCAGTCGGGCCTCTATCAGTTCGCCGTCCTCAATCTTCCCGAAAGCCGCGACCTCAGCCGCTTGCAGGACGAAATCGACGCCGCGGTCGACACATTTTGTCGCGCTTGGGGACCCGAGGCTTAAGCTTGCTCCGCCGTTCTTGCTGTGCAATAGGCGCCGCCCCCAAGGGGTTCCCCATCCGCACAGGAGCATGTCATGGACAAGGCGGCCGCGAGCGCGCTCGGCCTCGATTTCGGCACGACGAACAGCGTCGTCGCGCTGGCCGATGGTCAGGGCAGCACCAAGCTGATCGCATTCGGCGACGCGGGCGATGCGGTGTTCCGATCGGCGCTCTGCTTCTGGGAAGAGGAGCGCGGCTGGAACGGCATCGCGCACGAGGCCGGCCCGTGGGCGATCGACGAATATCTGCAGTCGCCGATGGACAGCCGTTTCATCCAGTCGTTCAAGAGCGTCGCCGCGAGCCCGTTGTTCGAGCGCGCGATGATCTTCAACAAGCCGTTCCGCTTCGAGGACATGGGGCGCCTGTTCCTGCAACGGCTCATTGCGCACGCCGGCGGCGCGCTCGACGAGCGGCCGCGCCGCATCATCGTTGGGCGCCCCGTCGAATATGCCGGGGCGCGGCCCGATCCCGAACTCGCGCGCCAGCGCTATGACGCGATGCTCTCGGCGTTCGGCGCCGAAATCTATTATGTCCACGAACCGCTCGGTGCCGCGCACAGCTATGCCTCGCGCCTGACCGAACCCGCGACGATCCTCGTTGCCGACTTTGGCGGCGGCACCACCGACTTTTCGATCGTGCGCGTCGCGGAACCGGGCGCGGCGCGCCGCTGTGTGCCGCTCGCGTCGTCTGGGATCGGGATCGCGGGCGATCGTTTCGATTATCGCATCGTCGACCGGCTGGTGCTGCCTTTGCTCGGCAAGGGCAGCCAGTATCGCTCGTTCGACAAACTGCTCGATATCCCGGGCGGCTATTTCGCCGATTTCGGCGACTGGTCGCGCCTCGCGATGATGCGCAACCGCCGAACGCTCGACGAGATCCGCCGTCTGCAACGCGACGCCGAGCGCCCCGATCTGATCGAGCGCATGATCGCGCTGATCGAGCATGAGCAGGGATTTCCGCTCTATGATGCGGTCGGCAAGCTCAAGCGCGCGCTGTCGAGCAGCAAGCATGCGCAATTTCATTTCAGCGGCGGGGGGATCGAGATCGGTGCCGAGGTGCGCCGCGCCGATTTCGAGCGATGGATCGCCGACGATCTCACCCGCATCGAGGCGGCGATGGACGCAGCGCTGGCGCGGGCCAAGCTTTTCCCCGCGCAGATCGATCGCGTCTTCCTGACCGGCGGATCGTCGTTGATCCCCGCGATCCGCGCGCTATTCGACCACCGATTTGGCAGCGAGCGCATCGCGACGGGCGGCGAATTGACCTCGATCGCGCACGGCCTCGCGCTGATCGGCGAGGAATCCGATCCCGCCGAATGGGCCGCCTGACCCATCCCTGATCCCGGCGCCAGACACAAAGAAGCCCGCTAATCCCTAGGGAAAGCGGGCTTCTTGCTGGTTGCGGGAGTAGGATTTGAACCTACGACCTTCAGGTTATGAGCCTGACGAGCTACCGGGCTGCTCCATCCCGCGCCAACAACGACGATCCCAAGGGAGTTCGCCGAAACAGCAAAAGGCCGGCATCGCTGCCGGCCTCTAACTTTGTGAATGGGTTTCCGTTTCGACCTTACGTCGGCTGCAATGCCTGGCGACGTCCTACTCTTCCAACGCTTAAGCGGTAGTACCATCGGCGCTGTCAGGTTTCACGGCCGAGTTCGAGATGGGATCGGGTGGGTCACTGACGCCATGGTCACCAAGCAATGAAGCCGGCGTAGGGTCAAAAAGGGTTTCAATCGATGTCCGTGCAATATTGTCTGATCAATCATCCACTCATTCGCGGACAAACCAGTCAGGCTTGTCGTTGATGGCGGGACTCTTAAGTGCGAATAGAGCAATTAGTATCGGTTAGCTCCACACGTTACCGCGCTTCTACATCCGATCTATCAACGTGGTGGTCTTCCACGGCTCTATGAAATCTTATCTTGAGGGAGGCTTCCCGCTTAGATGCTTTCAGCGGTTATCCCGTCCATACATAGCTACCCTGCTGCGCGGCTGGCGCCACGACAGGTACACCAGAGGTATGTTCAACCCGGTCCTCTCGTACTAGGGTCAACTCCTCTCAAATTTCGACGCCCACGGCAGATAGGGACCAAACTGTCTCACGACGTTCTGAACCCAGCTCACGTACCACTTTAATTGGCGAACAGCCAAACCCTTGGGACCTGCTCCAGCCCC
>Ga0155548_144_pt1 | contig 36583 bp, 37 predicted proteins | sample RifCSPhighO2_12_FD_107205 | JGI IMG/M metagenome (GOLD analysis project Ga0155548, IMG submission 107205) | Sphingopyxis sp. RIFCSPHIGHO2_12_FULL_65_19
AGTCGCGGACATAGTCGAACGCGCGCATGTCGAAGGTCATGCCGTTGGGCAGGGTGAAGCTGACCGCGCGGTCGCCGTCATCGCCCAGCGCGGTGCGATCGACCGCCGCCAGCGCGGCCAGCGCCGCGGCGATCTGGTCCTGCATTCCGGCGAAATCGACGGCGTCTTCGGAAAAGTCCGGGACATCGACGCCGCCAAGCCGTGCGAGCGGCTGTAGCGCCTGGGTGCAGGTGAAGCGCACTTGCGCGGCGAGCGGGAACATGTCGGGCGCGAGCCGGGCGACCGCAAACTGCAATTCGCCGATGCCATTCTCCTCCCCCCAGGCGCGCGCGCGCGACAGTTCCGCGGACAGGGCGGACAGCCCATCCTGATACGCCGGTACGGTGAGGTCGTAGAGCATCGTCATATCCTTGGTCTGGAGGCGCGCCCGATCAGGCCGCGGCGAGATTGTCCTGGAACTGAAGCCGCGCGAGGCGCGCATAAAGGCCGTCGGCCGCGACGAGCGCGTCATGCTTGCCCTCTTCGACGATGCGGCCGTCGTCCATCACGATAATGCGGTCGGCGGCACGCACGGTCGCGAGGCGGTGCGCGATGACGATCGTCGTGCGGTCGTGCATCAGCGTTTCCAGCGCGTCCTGGACAAGTTTTTCGGATTCGGCGTCGAGCGCCGACGTCGCTTCGTCGAGCAGCAGGAGCGGCGCACGGCGCAGCAGCGCGCGGGCGATCGCGATGCGCTGGCGCTGGCCGCCCGACAGGCGGGCGCCGCCTTCGCCCATGAAGGTGTCGAGACCCTGGGGCAGTTTGCGCAAGAATTCCTCGGCATTGGCGGCCCGTGCCGCGTCCCACAGATCCTCGTCGCTCGCATTCCAATTGCCATAGCGAAGATTGTCGCGCGCCGAGGCGGCGAAGATCACCGTTTCCTGCGGCACCATGGCGATCCGCGCGCGGATATCGGCGGGATCGGCTTCGGTCAGCGGGACGCCGTCGAGCCGGATCTGGCCGCCCTGCGGATCGTAGAAACGCTCGGCAAGCTGGAACAGCGTCGACTTGCCCGCGCCCGACGGACCGACGATCGCCACGGTTTCGCGCGGGCGGATCGCGAGGCTGAAATCGTGGAGTGCCGGGGCGTCGGGGCGGGTCGGGTAGTGAAATTCGACCTGCGCAAATTCCAGCGTGCCGACCGACGGTTCGGGAAAGCGGCGCGGGTGGGCGGGCGGCGCGATGCTCGGTTCGGCGTGGAGCAGCTCGCTCAGCCGTTCGGCGGCGCCCGCGGCGCGGAGCAGGTCGCCATAGACTTCGGTCAGCGCGCCGAACGCGCCCGCGACAAGCCCGCCGGTCAGGACGAAAGCGGCGATCGTGCCGCCGGTGATCGTCCCCGCAGCGACGCCTTCGGCACCATACCAGAGCAGGGTGGTGATCGCCCCGAACAAGAGGCCGATGACCGTCGCCGTGATGATCGCGCGCAGGCGGATACGGCGCTTGGCGGTCGCAAAATTGGCCTCGACCGCGAGCGAAAACCGGTCGGCCTCACGCGATTCCTGACCGAATGCCTGGACGATTTTCATGGCGCCCATCTGTTCGGCGGTGGTCGCGCCAATGTCGGCGACGCGGTCCTGGCTGGTCCGCGACACATTTTGCAAGCGGCGGCCTAGCAGGACGATCGGCAGGATGATGACCGGGATGCCGAGCAGGATACCCGCGGTGAGTTTCGGCGACAGGCTGAACAGATAGATGATGCCGCCGATGCCCATGACGGTGTTGCGGAGCGCGACCGAGACGGTGGTGCCGACGACCTGTTCGATGATCGCGGTATCCGACGTCATGCGCGAGGCGATTTCGGAGGGGCGGTTTTCCTCGAAGAAACCGGGGGCGAGGCGCAGCAGATTCTGTTGCACCGCCTGGCGGATGTCGGCGACGGTGCGTTCGCCCAGCCAGCTCACGAAATAGAAACGCAGCGCGGTGGCGAGCGCCAGCGCGACGCAGATGCCGTAGAAAAGCCGGAAATGCGGCGCGACGTCGCCGCCGCCGGCGATGAAGCCGCTGTCGATCATTTCCTTGAACTGATACGGGATGGCGAGGGTCGCGAGCGCGGCCACCCCAAGCGCGATCGCCGCAATGACGAGCTGGAGCGGGTAGCGGCTCGCATAACGCCACACCATGCGCAGGCTGCCCAGCTTGCGGCGGGGCTCGGCGGCTGGCGCGGCGGAAAGATCGGGTTGGCTGACCATCGCACCGGCCCTAGCAGCGGTGGCGGCGGCGCTCAACGACGCAGAATGCGGCGCTGCTTCAAGCGGTTTGAAGCTGTGCTGCAAGGGAGCGCGGCCCATGCGCCGCGCTCCCCCCTATTCCTCAGCGATTGTCGAGCTGCGCCCGCACGGCGCGAAGCCCCGCCTGCGTGATGCGGTATGGCGCCCCGCCGTGCGAGCCGATGAAACCGCGGCGTCGCAGCCGCTGGAATAGGGACAGGCCGGTGCTGGCGAGGACGAAGCCGTCGCGCGTGAAGCACAGCACTTCGACGATATGACCGGCGTCGTCGCGGCGGTGACGGATCATGCCGCCTTGCGCCAGCACATGGAGCACGCGCTGCTCCGCTTTCGAGATGTTCATGGGATATGTCCCGATATTGCATGCAACAACGGCGCACCAACCAGGGGTCGGCACGCAGCACACATCCCGTTTTCCCCGGGATGTTAGCGGTTGCCCGCAATCTCGGACATAATCACTCCATCGGCGCCGGATGCGCCTTGCCGGGGCAGATTATTCGCCTTCGGCACGCCTCGCAATGATTTTGATGCATTGCACAATGAGGTGGAGCGCCTAGACTGTCGTTCCATGAGCAGGCGCCGGAGAGCGCCGCCGGGCAACGCAAGGAACGATTTGGATATGCTGTATCACGCCTTTGACATGCAGAAGAATTGGCTCGCGGGGGCGAGCGCGCTTGCCACGGCGGGGGCGCAGGCGATGCAGCATCCGGCCAATCCGCTGGGTTATTTCGGCGGTAGCCCGATGTTCGCTTCGGCGCTCGAAGTGTTCGCCCATGCCGCGGCACCCCGCGGCAAGCCCGGATTCGAGCTGTATGAGACCGAAGTCGAGGGCGAAACGGTGCGCGTTACCGAGGCGATCGAGGCGCGCAAGCCGTTCGGCCAGCTCAAGCATTTCAAGCACAAGGGGTCGAGCGGGGCGCCCAAGCTGCTGATCGTTGCGCCGATGTCGGGCCATTATGCGACGCTGCTGCGCGGCACGGTCGAGCGGATGCTGCCCGGCCACGATGTGTGGATCACCGACTGGCGCGACGCGCGCAACGTGCCGTTGGAGGCGGGCAAATTCGACCTCGACGATTATGTCGATTATCTGATCGCGTGGCTCGAACATATCGGCCCCGGCGCGCATATGCTGGCGGTGTGCCAGCCCTCGGTGCCGAGCCTGGCGGCCGCAGCGGTGATGGCGGCAAACAAGAACAAGTGCCGACCAAAGACGCTGACGATGATGGGCGGCCCGATCGACACGCGCAAGGCGCCGACCGCGGTCAACGAACATGCGACGACGCGGCCCTATGCCTGGTTCCAGGAAAATGTGATTGCCACCGTTCCGGCCTGGTATCCGGGCGCCGGGCGCCGCGTCTATCCGGGCTTCCTCCAGCTTGCGGGCTTCATGTCGATGAACCTTGGCAACCATATGATGAGCCATTGGGAGATGTTCAGACATCTGGTCGACGGCGACGGCGAAAGCGCGGACAAGACCAAGGAATTCTATGACGAATATCGCGCGGTGTGCGACATGACGTCCGAATTCTATCTTCAGACGGTCGACGTCGTGTTCCAGCGCCATTTGCTGCCCAAGGGCGAAATGACGCATCGCGGCCAGCCGGTCGATGTCGGCGTCATCGAGGATATCGCGATCCTTGCGATCGAGGGCGAGCGCGACGATATTTCGGGGATCGGCCAGACCAAGGCCGCGCTGACGATCGCCAAGGCACTGCCCGCCGACAAGAAGAAATATCTGATGGCGAAGGGCGTAGGCCACTACGGCATTTTCAACGGCCGCAAATGGCGCGACGAGATTGCGCCGGTGGTCGAAAAATGGATTCGCAGCAACGGGGGGTGAGGTCGTCTGGGAGCGACCGGAAGAGGAGATTTTTTTTTCGTCATCCCGACTTGATCCGGGATCCATCACGGCGCTGAAGTCATGGACTCCGGATCAAGTCCGGGGTGACGAGAAGGCGGAACGGACGCTCGCTAACCACCCCGAACCCGGCGCCGGTTCGCCGCCTCAATGCCAGGGCGAGGTGCGGACGCTCCAGTAAACGATGTAGAGCAGCCCCGCCCACAGCAGCAGGATGAAGGCCATCCCCGCGCGGCTTGACGGGCGGTCGCTGGCGGCCTCTGCGGCGGCGTGGAGTTCGGTCCACAGCGGGGCGGGGATCAGGCGGCGGACCGCCACCAGGCCAAGCGGGACGATGATCAGGTCGTCGAGCCAGCCGAGCACCGGGATGAAATCGGGGATCAGGTCGATCGGCGACAGCGCATAGGCGGCGACCGCGATCGCCAGCGCGCGGGCAAGCCAGGGGACGCGCGGATCGCGCGCGGCGAGCCACGCGGCGTGCGCCTCGACGGCGAGGCGGTGGCCGAGGTCGCCGATGCGTTCGGAAAGGGATTTGCCGGTCATCATTTGATCATTACTGTCCCCGCATGGCTATCCAACTGAAAAGCGCGCGCGTCGAACGCTGGCAGGTCGCGGGCGAGTTTGTCATCAGCCGCGGCGCCAAGACGCATGTCGATGTCGTCGTTGCCGAAATCGAGGGAATGGGGGGCGTTGTCGGACGCGGCGAAGGCACCCCAATCTATTATCACGGCGAGAATGCAGTGGGGTGCCGCGACCAGATTTTGCTCGCCGCACCGCATATCGCGGGCATGGACGCGGCGGAAGCGCGCGCCGCGGTGCAGGAATTGATGGCGGCGGGCGCGGCGCGCAACGCGCTCGACTGTGCGCTGTGGGACCTCGAAGCGCGCCAGCGCGGGCTGCGGCTCTGGCAACTCGCGGGACTCGATGGCGCGCCGACATCGCGCGTCACCGCCTTTACCATTTCGCTGGGCAGCCCCGGCGCGATGGCCGAACAGGCGGCAACCGCCGCCGCCGACGGCTATCGCCTGCTCAAGCTGAAGCTGACCGGCGAGGGCGACCGCCTGCGCGTCGCCGCGGTGCGAAAGGGCGCACCCGATGCGCGGCTGATCGTCGATGCGAACGAAAGCTGGGGCGCGATCGACATATTGAGCGAGACCGAAGCACTCGCCGACATGGGCGTCGAAATGATCGAACAGCCGGTGCCCGTCGGCGCCGACGCGCTGCTCGATCCCGTTTATGCCCCCATCCCCTTCCTTGCCGACGAAAGCTGCCAGACTGCGGCAGACGTGGCGCGGATCGGCCCCTTTTACGATGGAGTGAACATCAAGCTCGACAAGGCGGGCGGACTGACCGAAGCGCTGCGCATCGCCGACGCCGCCGATGCGGCGGGGCTGTCGATCATGGTCGGGTGCATGTTATCGACCAGCCTGGCGATCGCGCCGGCATTCGTGCTGGCGCAGCGCGCGCGCTGGGTCGATCTCGACGGCCCCGCGCTGCTGGCGCGGGACCGCGAGAGCGGGTTCGAGTTTCGCGAAGGCCGGATTGGGCCGCCGGTGGGATAAACTGGCGACGCGGCGTTACAGCGCGACTTCGGCATGCTGGCCGAGCTCGCCTTCCTTCATCGTCATCCCGGTCGCGAGTTTGAACAGGCCCTTGATGCTGGGGTCGGCGGTCCAGATTTCGGCATTGTCGAGATCGAAGCGCAGCAGCACCAGCTTCGGATCGTCCTTGCCGCCTTCATACCAGGCCGCGATGCCGTTGTTCCATAATTTGTCGAGCACCGTGCGGTCGCTTTCGCGCACCAGCGTTCCCGAAATGCAGGCGAACAGGTCGTGGCCCTTCGCCGAAAATTGCGCCATGGCGGGGCCGCCGCCCGCCAGCCGGTTGTCGGTCGAGGTAAAGAACCAGAACGCGCTGTCGGCATCCTTGTCGAGCTGGGCGTTCATCGGGATATGATGCGCGCGCGCGCCGGTAGCGCCGACCATGACATAGGGGCTGTCGGCCAGCGCCTTCCAGAATATTTTCTTGATATCGTCGCTCATGGGAAATTCCTTTTGCCCCTCGATAGATGGACAACGCATCAACGCCGCGCATGTTGCCCCGGTTCAGCGCAGCCGCGGCTCGGCATAGCTGACGACTTCATATTCGATGCCGTCGGGGTCGAAGAAATAGAAGCGGCGGCCCGGTTCGTAATCGCCATGGTTGAACGGCGTCAGCCCGACCGCCTTCACGCGCATTTCGATCGTGTCGAGATCGTCGACCTGGATGCCGAGGTGATTGAGCGGCTCGCCTTTCGGATAGCGGGCGGCGCCATCCTGCCCGTCGGGGCCGGCGTAGAGCGCGACATAGGCGCTGTCGCTGCCCAGGTGGATCGTGCGGCCGCCATCGCGGGCCGGGCCGCGCCAGCGTTCGTGCCAGCCAAAAATCGCCGAGAGGATTCCGGCCGTCCGGTCGGGATCGCTGACGGTCAGATTCACATGCTCGATGAAAGGGTGCGTCACCTTCATTCTCCTGATTCGCGTTGACGCCCGGCTTATGAAAGCTCAAGTCAAGTTTAGATCAAGCGAAAAGCGAGGAGCGCCGACAATGCATCGAACCGACCTGATCGCCATCGGCGAACTTGCGACGCGCACGGGCGTCGCGGTGTCGGCGATCCGCTTTTACGAAGCGAAGGGGCTGGTCGAGGCGTTGCGCACCAGCGGGGGACAGCGCCGATTCCTGCGCGCCGATATCCGCCGCGTTTCCTTCATCCTGATCGCGCAGCAGCTGGGGCTGAGCCTGGAGGAGATTGCCGCCGAGCTGGCCGGGCTGCCCGCGGGACGCACACCCAATGGGGCCGACTGGACGCGGATCAGCACGGGCCTGAGAGCGCGGATCGACGCGCAGATCGCGGCGCTCGAGCGGACGCGCGAACTGCTGGGCGACTGCATCGGATGCGGCTGCCTGTCGCTGAAGAAATGCGGGCTTTACAACCGCGATGACAAGGCGGCGCAGCGCGGCGCGGGGCCGCGCTACCTGATCGGCGACCGGGCCATGGAGATTGCCGAGGTCGGCTGAGCCGTTGGGCCGCGCGCCGCAACCGGCGGTCAGTCGGCGTCGGCGCCGCCCGCCCGGTCGGCCATATCCATGAAATCGCGCGCCAGATTACGCTCGCCTTCATCCTTGAACGCGACGTCGAGATCGGGCGCGACGCCGAGCATGTGCATCAACGCCCACAAAGCGAAGCGGCGACCGGGGTTGGTTTCGAGGCCGAAGTCGACGCGCATCCGTTCGGTGCCCGCGGCATAGGCTTGCGGGTGGATGGCCGCTAGGTCGGCGGTGCCGAAATAGCGGCGGAGCTGGTCGTCGAAATCCATGCCGCCCTTTTCGCTCGTTTTGCTCGATTGGCAAGTTGTGCGGTGCCTTTCCCCTCCCCCTTGATGGGGGAGGCGGCGAGACTTGGCAGCTTGCTGCCTAGTCGCAGCGGTGGGGGTGCGCTCTCGGCCCGAAGCGGCGGCGCATGGACGCACCCTCACCCCCATCCAACTTCGCCTAACCGCTTCGCGACAAGGCTTCGTATCCTTCCCCCATCGAGGGGGAAGGGGGCCAGACAAAATCGGGCGATTCGAAAGGCCGCCCGGTTGTCTTTGCCCAAGCGCCCCGATAGGGCGGCGTCCGTGAAGACCAGCATCGACATCGGGACCGACGCCGCGGGGCAGAGCGTGCGTATCGACGTGCAGGAGTTGCTGGCGACGCGCCTGCTCGTCCAGGGCAATTCGGGGTCGGGCAAGTCGCATCTCTTGCGCCGCATCCTGGAAGAAAGCGCCGCGCTGGTGCAACAGATCGTCATCGATCCCGAAGGCGATTTCGTGACGCTGGCCGACGCTTACAGCCATGTCGTGATCAACGGCGGCGACTATAACGAGCGCGAGATCGCGGCGATGGGCGCACGCATCCGCGAACATCGCGCGTCGATCATCCTCAGCCTCGAATCGCTCGATATCGAAGCGCAGATGACCTGCGCCGCAGCGTTCCTCAACGCATTGTTCGATGCGCCGCGCGAGCATTGGTTCCCGGCATTGGTCGTGGTCGACGAGGCACAGATGTTCGCGCCCAGCGTCGCGGGCGATGTGTCCGATACCGTGCGCCGCGCCAGCCTGTCGGCGATGACCAATTTGATGTGCCGCGGGCGCAAGCGCGGGCTGGCGGGCGCGATCGCGACGCAGCGACTGGCGAAGCTCGCCAAGAATGTCGCCGCCGAGGCGAGCAACTTCCTGATGGGGCGCACCTTCCTCGACATCGACATGGCGCGCGCCGCCGACCTGCTGGGCATGGAACGGCGGCAGGCCGAGGCGATCCGCGACCTGGAGCGCGGGCATTTCCTGGGGCTGGGCCCCGCAATCTCGCGGCGCCCGCTGTCGGTGCGGATCGGCGCGACACAAACCTCGACGCGGATGGCAACGCACGGTTTGATGCCGCTGCCCGACGCCGGCGGCGACGATATGCGCTCGATGCTGTTCACCGAGATGGAGGCGCCCGCGGCGCCGCGCGTCTTTGTGCCCGAACCGGCGCCGGTCGCCGCGAGCGAGCTCATCGAACGGATTGCCGCGAGCGAGAGCCTGCACGAAGACAGTGATGCGCCGCTCGTGCTCGACATCGTCGATGCGGTCGAGGAAGCCGAACAGAGCGACGCGGTGGTCATCGACACGCTGCGCGAGATGCTGTCCGACCCCGACTGTGCCTTCCAGCCCGAATCCTTTCTTTACCAGGATTTTTCGGTGCGTTGCCGGATGCAGAAATTGAAGAAGGTGCCGCTCGACCTCGCCGCTTTTCGCCGCCGCTTCGCGCTCGCCAAGGGCGGGGTATTCGATCCCGCCGAGCCGCGCTGGCGCGAGGCGCTGGGCGTCGCCGACCGGCTGCCGCACGACATGTTCGCCCCCTTCCTCCAGATCGCGCGCGCCGCGATGGACGGCGAACCCTGTCCCGACGACGACATCCTCGGCCGTGCCTATGGCAGCCGATCGCCGGGGCGCATCCGGCGGCTGGTCGAATATATGGAAAAGCAGGGCGTCATCGTCGTCCGCGCCGATTTCGGCGGGCGGCGATCGATCGGCATCCCCGAACTGGGGCTGAGCACCGAGGCGGAGTAGGGCTTAGCTCTTTTTGAACAGCGCGTCGGCAATCGCCTTGTGGCTGGTCGCGGCGGCGCGGTGCGCCTTCACGCGTTCGATTTCGGCTTCGAGTATGGCGATACGCTCGCCCAGTTCGTCGACCGAAAGCGGACCCAGCGATTGCTTGATCAGCGCCGTCAGAACATCGTCGCGGCGGCGGGGAAGGTCGTCATCGTCCATGGCGCATCCTCCTGGTCCCTAATGCTAATATCCGCGAGCGACTGTTGACCCGTGTCGCAGCCCTGTCAATAAGGCGAGGCAGGGGGTAGGGGATGAAGGGACCAGTGGGGGAATTTCCGAAGTGACCAGCTTGCCAGCGAGCATGACCGCCATCGCCATCAGTGCGCCGGGCGGACCCGACGTATTGCAATCCACGACGCGGCCGGTGCCGCAGCCCGGACCCGGCGAAGTGCTGATCCGCGTCGCCGCCGCCGGGGTGAACCGCCCCGATGTGCTGCAACGCATGGGCTATTATCCGCCGCCGCCGGGCGCATCGGACCTGCCGGGGCTGGAGGTCGCGGGAACGATCGTCGCGGTCGGTCCTGGGGGCGATCCCGAACATCTGGGGCAGGCGGTGTGCGCGCTCGTCGCGGGCGGCGGCTATGCCGAATATTGCACCGCGCCGACCGGAAGCTGCCTGCCGGTGCCGGGGGGCTTTTCGATGGCGGAGGCCGCGGCGTTGCCCGAAACGGTCTTCACCGTGTGGCACAATCTGTTCGAGCGCGGTTATGTGCGCGATGGCGAGACGGTGCTGGTCCATGGCGGCACCAGCGGCATTGGCACGACCGCGATCGGCCTGTGCAAATTGTTCGACATCCGTATCGTCGTGACGTGCGGCAGCGCCGACAAATGCGCCGCGGCGACCGCGCTCGGCGCCGACCTGGCGGTCGATTATTCGGCCGAGGATTATGTCGAGGCGGTGAAGGGTTTTACCGGCGGCCGGGGCGTCGATGTTGTGCTCGACATGGTCGGCGGCGATTATCTGCCGCGCAATCTCGCCTGCCTTGCCGAGGACGGGCGCCATGTCACCATCGCCTTCCAGCGCGGCGCCAAGGTCGAGTTCGACATTGCCGACGTGATGCGGCGCCGCCTGACGCTGACCGGATCGACGCTTCGCGCGCGCAGCGCCGATTTCAAGGCGCTGCTCGCCGACGAAATCCACCGCACCCTGTGGCCGCGACTGGCGGAAGGCGGGTGGAAGCCCGCGATGGACCAAAGCTTTGCCCTGGCCGATGCCGCGGCCGCGCACGCGCGGATGCAGGCCGGCGAGCATGTCGGCAAGATCGTGCTGACGGTGGAATGATTTAGGAACGTTCGACTTTTTCGGCGGTTGATCGGCAGGGGGGCAATCGACAAGGATGAACTTTCCCGATGACTATGCGTGCCCTTATTCTCCCCGCCACAGCCGTTGCATTGGCGCTTGCGGCCTGTTCGCCGCCGTCCGAAACCGAAAAATCCGCCGCTGCATCCGATAGGGACGTCGCCGCCGCCGCGGGCGAGGCTGCGGACCCCGCGGTGCCTGCGATCAAGCCGACCGACATTCCGACGCGTGGCGGCGATGGCTCGCTGATCGAGCTTGCCACGCTGACCGAGGCCGATGTGACCGGCGCGAAGCTCCAGGGCGAACTTGGGTGCAGCTTTGCCGCCGATGCCGCCGCGCCGCCGATCCTGATCGCGCAAGGCGACGTCGCGTCTGCCGACCCTTCTCGCGGCATTGTGAAGGTCGGCGATACGATCGAGCCGGTGTCGGCGAACGGCGGCTTCGATGCGATGGCAAAGGGCACGAAATTCTTTTCCAAGGGGCTGGAGCTTCGCGTCGCGCTCACCGGCCCGGCGCAGGGCGGCGGGGAATCGCCGCCGCGCCCCGCGACGCTGACCGCCGACCGCGCCGACGGCGCGCAGCGCGTCTTTGCCGGGCTGTGGCAGTGCGGCCCGTAAGCGCGCCGACGGGGGCGGAGGGATCGCCGCGTCCTGCGTAATCCCCGCACTTGCTCCGGCGGCCAAACGGGTCTACATCAACCGCCGAACGGCCGCCCCGCGAGGGGCGGCCCTTATTATTTCCGCTTGGAGACTTTTCGTCATGGCCCATGCCGATGCCACCCCGTTGATGCCGCACGCGACCGCCGCCTGGCTGGTCGACAATACCGGCCTCACCTTCGTCCAGATCGCCGAATATTGCGGCATCCACATCCTCGAAGTGCAGGCGATCGCCGACGAAACCGCGGCGACCAAATATACCGGCCGCGACCCCGTCCGCGCGCATGAGCTGTCGATGGACGAAATCGAAAAGGGTCAGAAGGACCCCAATTACAAGCTGAAGATGAGCGTGCAGGCGCAGGACACGATTCGCCGCACCCGCGGCCCGCGCTATACCCCGGTCAGCAAGCGCCAGGACAAGCCCGACGGCATCGCGTGGATTTTGAAGAACCATCCCGAAGTGTCGGACGGGGCGATCGGCAAGCTGATCGGCACGACGCGCAACACCATCGGTGCGATCCGCGACCGCAGCCACTGGAACAGCGCCAATATCGTGCCCAAAGACCCGGTCACGCTCGGCCTCTGTTCGCAGCGTGAGCTCGACGCGCTGGTCGCCAAGGCGGCGAAAAAGGCCGGCATCAAGGCCCCCGAGGACAGCCGGTTTGAAGGCGACCGCGAAGCGTTGCTCGAAGAGCTGCGCGCCGAACGCACCGCCGCGAACGAAGCGCGCGCCGCCGAAGAGGCCAGCGAAGAGCAGGCCTGACGCATGTCGGGGGGTGACGAGGATCATATCCCGGCGGCCAGCGGCTCGCCGGACGCCTCGCTGACCCAGGACGACAGCTTTACCGCGACGAGCCATGCTGGCCTTACCTATCCGTGGGGCGACGCGGCGCCGGGACCGGGCGAGACGATCCGCATCGCGAACGGAATCAGCTGGGCGCGCATCCCGATGCCGGGGTCGCTGGGCCACATCAACAGCTGGCTGCTCGACGATGATGCCGACGGCGATGATGGCGTCGCCATCGTCGACACCGGCATCTGCCTGACGATGTGTTCGGACGCATGGAAGGCGCTTTACGCCGGGGCGCTCGCCGGCAAGCGCGTCACGCGCGTCATCGGCACCCACTTGCACCCCGACCATATCGGGCTGGCCGGCTGGATCGCAAAGAAACAGGGCGTCAAGCTGTGGATGACGCGCGGCGAGATGCTGACCGCGCGCGCGATCGTGGCCGATTCGTCGGACAGCGCGCCCGACGAGGTGCTGGCGCAATCGCGCGCCGCGGGGTGGGACGATGCGGCGCTGGAAGCGGCCAAGGCGCGCGGCTGGAACATGTTCCAGCGCATGATCTTTCCGTTGCCGCGCAGCTATGTGCGGATCGAGGATGGCGATCGGATCGATTTGGGCACGCACCAGTGGCGCGTCGTTGTGGGGTCGGGGCACAGCCCCGAACATGCGTGCCTGTGGAACGAGAAAGAGGGCGTGCTCGTCTCGGGCGACCAGGTGTTGCCGCGGATCAGCTCGAACGTATCGGTCAACATCACCGAACCCGACGCCGACCCGCTGGGCGAATGGCTCGCCTCGATCGACAAGCTGCTCGCGACCCTTCCCGCCGACGTCACGGTCTGCCCCGCGCATGGCGAGCCGTTCAAGGGGCTGCATGTTCGCCTGATGGCGCTGCGCGACGAGCATCGGATGCGGCTCTATAATCTTGCCGAAGCCGCCGCAAAGGCGCCGATGCGCGCGGTCGACAGCTTTCCCCTGTTGTTCAACCGCCCGATCGGCGAGCACAACCAGGGCCTCGCCACCGGCGAAGCGCTGGCGCATCTGAAGCGGCTTGAGGTCGAGGGGCGGGTACGGCGCGAGGACCGGGGCGGGGTGTGGTGGTATCACGGGGTGGCGTGAGGCCTGATTGACGTCTGCTTTGGGGTGGGGAGCGGACGTATAAATCCTCCCCATCGACTTGCGATGGGGAGGAACTTTACGTCTGCAATTGGTCGGCAGCTGCCCTTCAGTCGCGCCGCTGCATGATCCAGCTGAACGCCATCGCGTTGAAGATCGTATAAAGCCCATAGAGCATCAGCGCGGTGAACCAGTTGCGGGTCGCGATCGCCATCGCGCCGACGAGCAACAGAAATTCAAAGACATAAGTGATGTTCGGCCCCGCCTTGTCGACAAGCGGCTTGACCATCTGCTGAATCAGCGGGTCGTCGCTTTCCATGAAGGCGCGGTGCATCGCGAAATTGCCGATGCCGGCGCAGAAAATGGCGATGATCGCAATATACATAGGTTTGCAGATGGGGCAGCCGGGGTGGAAATGCCAGCGACTTTCGGGTTATAGGAGCGCAGCGGACGCGCACCGGCCCCGCGCGACCGATCGAATGAACCCGGCTTCCGCCGCCAGACAAGGACGTCTTCGGTGACATCTCTCCCCCGCCTGGCCGCGCTGTGCTTGCCGCTTGCCCTCACCGTTTCGCCCGCCCAGGCATCGCAGGAGCCGATCGACCTGTCGCCGCCGAACCCGCTGCTGGTCGATCCGTTGCTCGCCAACCCGATTCCGACTTTGCTGGTGCCGCTCGACCCCGAACTGCCCGACGCGGTGCGCGCGATGATCGAGGCGGCCTTTGCCAGCGGCGAGAATGAGGACGTCGAGGCGGTGGTCAAATTCGCGCGTCGGACCAACCCCGGCAATATCGGCGAGATCGACGCGCTGCTCGCTTATTATCGCAGCGAGCATCCGCCACAGACACCGCCCGACCCCATCGACAATATGCTGGCGGCCGCGATCGCGAGTGCGAAGGACGCCGATGTCGAGGCTGTCGGCAAGCTGGCGAAGGAAACCAATCCGGAAAATGCGGCGCGGATCGAAGAACGGCTGCTGGCCTATCGCGCCGAACGACAGCGGCTGCGCGACGAAGCGGCAGCCGCCGAACGCGCCCGACTGGCAGCGGCGCGGTTCTGGCAGAATTGGAAAGGCGAGGGGCAGATCGGCGCGTCGCAGAGCAGCGGCAACACCACATCGGCGGGGGTCAGCGCGGGCGTCGCGCTGGCGCGGACCGGGATCGACTGGACGCACAAGCTGCGCGCGCAGGCCGATTATCAGCGGACCAACGGCAAGACCTCGGTCGAACGCTATCTGGCCGAGCTGGAACCGCAATATCGGATCAACGACCGCACCTTCGCTTATGGCCTTGGCCGCTGGGAGCATGACCGCATTCTTGGGTATGACACGCGGTGGAATCTGTCGGGGGGGCTGGGTTACAAGGTCGTCGATACCAAGAAGATGACGCTCAGCCTGAAAGGCGGCCCGGCGTTTCGCCAGACCGACTTTGTGAACGGCGGTGACGACACCGAACTGACGGCGCTCGCCGGTCTCGATTTCGGCTGGCAATTGTCGCCGACGCTGCGGCTGACGCAGGTCGCGTCGACGATCATCGGCGAAGCCAATGGATCGACCAGTTCGCAAACCGCGCTCAGTGCAAAGCTGTCGGGCGCGCTGTCCGCGCGTATCGCCTATTCGGCGCAGATCGACACCAGCCCGCCGCCGGGGATCGAAAGCGTCGACACCCAGACGCGGTTTACGCTGGTTTACGGATTCTAGGAATTTCTCCTCCCCATCGCTTCGCGACAGGGGAGGAGTTCCGGCTATTTGATTGCCGCCAGCACGTAGAGGAATTCGGCGAAACCCATCGTCGCGTCGACCAGCCCCGCGACCTTGGGATTGGTCGAATCGATGAGGAAATATTCGTCGGGGGCGTGCGCGCCCGAGCCGTGGCCGATACCGAAATGGGCGGCGGGGATGGACACCGGCGGCGCGGTGAAGGTCGCGCCGGGCCAGCTGCCGGCCATGCGCGGGTTGATGCTCGTCGCGATGCCAAGCTTTTTGTAGGTCGCGAGTTCGGAGCGGACGAGGCGGCTGTCCTCGGCGACCTCGGTCGGGTCGTAGCCGCCCGAGACATTCACCTCGACGTCGGTGAAGCCATGCTTGTCGAGATGCGCGCGAAGTTTCTTTTCGGCCTCGGCGCGCGTCTGGTTGGGGACGAGGCGAAGGTCGAGCTTCGCGACCGCCTTGCCCGGTAGCACCGTCTTGCCGCCGGGGCCGGTATAGCCCGCAACGAGTCCTTCGATATTGACCGTCGGTTCCTGCGCAAGGCGGGTGAGCGCGTCGGGGTAGGAGAGATTGTCGATCCAGTGGGTGATGCCGAGCGCCTGTTTCTGCGCGGCTTCGTCGCCCGCCTTTGCAGCCTCGCGGATCAGCGATTTTTCGCGTTCGGTGAGTGGGCGGACATTTTCGTACCAGCCCTCGATCGCGGGCTTGTTGCCATCGGGGGTGACGAGCGTCTGGAGCGCCTGCACGAGCCGCCAGGCGGGCGAGTCGACCATGGCTTTGAGGCTCGAATGCACGTCGCCCTTGGGCCCGCGGCCCCATTTTTCGCCGCTCGCGATCAGTTCGAGTTCGATGATGCCTTTGGAGCCGAGGTTGACCGTGACATTGCCGGTCTTGCCCTGTGAGGCGAAGGGAATGAAGATGCCCTCGCATTTCTTCAATGCGGCGAGGATGTTGGGCTTGGTCGCGATCTGGCGGAAATGCGGCGATCCGATTTCCTCTTCGCCCTCGCAGACGAGCACGATATTGACGGGCAGCTTGCGCCCGGCGGCGCGGATCGCGTGGAGCGCGGCGAGGAAGGTCGCCTCGGGCCCCTTCTGGTTCACCGCGCCGCGGCCCATGATCGCCTGCCCGAAACCGGGGCGCTCGACCATCTTGCCCTCGAGCGGCGGCGACGACCATTCGGCGGGGTCGAACTGTTTAACGTCGTACATGAAATAGATGCCGAGCGTGCGCGGGGCGCCGACGTTGATCGTGCCGAACACGCCGGGATGGCCGTCGGTCGGCACGATCTCGACATTGGTGAAGCCCGCGTCCTTCGCGAGCTCGGCCATATAGGCCGCGCCCTCCGCCATGCTGCGGTTCTCGGCGGCGATCGAGGGGAGGGCGATCCAGTCGCGGATGCGCTTGATCGAGGCGTCCTTGCCGGCTTCGGCGGCTTTGCGGATATCGGCCATCGTGCCCGACTGCGCCCAGAGCGGGAGCGGCTGCATGAACGCGGCGCCCGCCCCCAGCATCGCGGTGCCGCGAATCATGTCGCGGCGGTTCAGCTTGTCGACGTTACGGAAATCCATGCTGCGTCCCCTGCCTGCTTCGTATGCGAAGCAATGTGCCGGATCGGCAGGGAAACGCAAGCGCGTGTCCGGAACTTGCCGTTACGAGACTGGAGGACGGCCGAATTCATGCCGCGCATTGCTGCCAAGCGTTAGCTCAAGAAAATCTGCCAAAGCCAATCCAGCGCGTCGTTCCCTGCTTGCGTTCCACAGCAGCAAAATCAGAGCGGCGGCGCACAGGGCTAGCATGATGGCGCCGGACAAGCCCATTCGGCCGTCACGGAATAATCCCACGGCGATGACAGGAAGCAGCGCTCCCACGAGGCCCAGATAGAGCATGCCGTTGATGTCGGACCCAGACCGACCGGCGATCCGGCAACCCATCCCGTCATCATGAATCCAGCCGATCAGCATGGGCCCTTGGCTATCCACTATGCTGTTCCACAAACAAATGAAGCGACCAAGGACAAAGCCACGCGGACCATCGGACGGATCATACCACGTTTGTTTGCATTCCCGAATCCGGCTCTTGCTCTCGGCGAGGCCGAGCGGCGTCTTTAGTTCGAAGCCAAACCCGAGGGGTCGGAAGGCCATCTCACGCCTTCTCCAGCAGCCCCTCATCCTTGATCCGCTTCTGCCACAGCATCGGGGCGTTGACGTGGACGTTCTGGCCTTCGCTGTCGACCGCGACGGTGACGGGGAAATCGCTGACCTCGAATTCGTAGATCGCTTCCATGCCGAGGTCGGCGAAGCCGACGACCTGGCTGCCCTTGATCGCGCGCGACACGAGATAGGCGGCGCCGCCGACCGCCATCAGATAGGCGCTCTTGTGCTTGGCGATCGATTGCGTCGCGGCGGGGCCGCGTTCGGCCTTGCCGACGCAGGCGAGCAAGCCTTGGCCCAGCATCATGTCCATGAACTTGTCCATGCGCGTTGCGGTCGTGGGGCCGGCGGGGCCGACGATTTCCTCGCCGACCGGGTCGACGGGGCCGACGTAGTAAATCACGCGGCCCTTGAATTCCACGGGCAGCTCTTCGCCCTTGGCGAGCATGTCGGCGATGCGTTTGTGCGCGGCGTCGCGGCCGGTGAGCATCTTGCCGTTGAGCAAAAGCCGGTCGCCCTGTTTCCAGCTCGCGACGACTTCGGGGGTGAGATTGTCGAGATCGACGCGGATTGCGGCCGTGTCGGGCTGCCAGTCGATCTGCGGATAGTCGGCGAGCACCGGCGGTTCGAGGAAAGCGGGCCCGCTGCCGTCGAGCGTGACATGGGCGTGGCGGGTCGCGGCGCAATTGGGGATCATCGCGACGGGTTTCGACGCGGCGTGGGTCGGCCAGTCGGCGATCTTGACATCGAGCACGGTCGCGAGGCCGCCAAGCCCCTGCGCGCCGATGCCGAGCGCATTGACCTTTTCATAAAGCTCGATGCGCAGTTCCTCGGTCGGCGACGACGGCCCGCGCGCGAGCAGCTCGGTCATGTCGATCGGGTCCATCAGCGACTGCTTGGCGAGCAGCATCGCCTTTTCCGCGGTGCCGCCGATGCCGATGCCGAGCATCCCCGGCGGGCACCAGCCGGCGCCCATCTGCGGCACCATTTCGAGCACCCAGTCGACGATGCTGTCGCTGGGGTTCATCATCTTGAACTTCGATTTATTCTCGCTGCCGCCGCCCTTTGCGGCGACGTCGATGTGGACCTTGGCGCCGGGGACCATCTCGACGTTGAGGACCGAGGGCGTATTGTCTTTGGTGTTGACGCGGCTGAACGCGGGGTCGGCGAGGATCGAGGCGCGCAGCTTGTTTTCGGGGTGGAGATAGGCTTTGCGCACGCCCTCATCGACCACCTGTTGCAGGCTGCGGGGGCTGTCGAGGCGGCAATCCATGCCCCATTTGATGAAGACGGTGACGATGCCGGTGTCCTGGCAGATCGGGCGGTGCCCCTCGGCGCACATGCGGCTGTTCGAGAGAATCTGCGCCATCGCATCCTTCGCGGCGGGCGAGACTTCGCGCTCATAGGCGGCGCCCAGCGCGCGGATATAGTCCATCGGATGAAAATAGCTGATGTACTGGAGCGCGTCGGCGATCGTTTCGATCAGGTCGTCTTCGCGGATGATCACGGTGTTCATGTGCAGCCTTTCGCCCTTTTTTAAGGATTCGCGGGCCTCCCTAGACCCGGCGGCGCGCGACGGAAAGAGGCTCATATTGTTCAGTGTCATCCCGGCCTTCACCGGGATGACGAGGCTGTTGGAGCGTCTTGCGCGCTAATTTTGTCGCCGGCCGAAGATTTTGCGCGGTCCGGCACGTCCGGCCGGAATCGCGTCCGGTTCGGGCGTCGGCGCGCCCATATCGACCAGTGGCCGGTGCCGCGCGAAAGCCCGCCAGCTTCCCGCCGCGGCCAGCGCGAGGAGGAGCAGCCAGCCGCCCGCCGCCGACGGAATCAGCGCCCAGGCAAAGGCGGCGGGGGTGATGACGGCCATGACCGTCGGGATCGCGGCGAGGATCGCGATCGTCCCGAACAGCGTCCACCAGCCGCCGATCCGGGTCGCCGCACCGCCGATCGCGACGTTGGTTGCCGCCAGAGCCAGGAATTTCGCCGCGACAGGATAGGGCAGGGTCGCCATCGCGGGCGAATAGTCGCCCGCGGTAAAGGCGGCCTGGATGTCGAGCAGCAGCCAGTTTTCATAGGCGTCGCACAGCATCGCCGCGACGGGCAGCATCGCCGCGGCGAGGATCGCGCGAAGGCGCAGCTCGCGCCACAGGGCGATGCAACCACCGGCCAGAAAACCGGCGTAGAGCAGCATGTAGAGATAGTCGCGCTCGTTGCCGGTCCGCATCGCGGCGAGGCGCGCGACCTGTTGCGGGTCGGTGAAGAAGCCGAAGATCGCTTCGAGATCGGCCTGGCTGCCGGCAAATTCAAAGGCGAGGACGGGCGGGCCATAGCCGGGCGCGATGTCATGCCCCGATGGCGGAAAGACCTGCGACAAATGCGCGCCGAAGAGCAGGGTGGCGATGCCGAACGCCAAGGTCCAATACCACCAGCGCGTCGGCGCTGTCGGCCGTGCCCGCTGCGCCTCGATCCAATGCTGAAGCCCCCCGAACATCGCCTAAATGTCCGGTGGAGCGCGGCGGCTCACCTTATTGGCACTCGGCGCATTTGCCGCGCACCTCGATCACCGGGCGCTCGGCGGCAAAGCCCGTCGCTTCGGCCGCGGCGCGGACGCCGCCCGAAATCTTGTCATTGTCGACATGCACCGCGGTGCCGCACGTATCGCAGATCAGGAAGATGCAGTCGTGCAGGCAGCCCGGATGGCTGTTCGCGACAAAGGCGTTCGCGCTCTCGACACGGCGGACCAAGTTATTCGCGACGAACAGGTCGAGGATGCGGTAAACGCTGTTCGGCGCGACGCGCTTGCCGCGAGCCTTCGACACGATGTCGGCAATTTCATAGGCGCTGGCGGGTTTGCCGATTTCGGCGACCGCGTCGAAAATCTCGGCGCGCATATCGGTCCAGGCTTCGCCCGCGCCCTCGAGCGCGGTTTGCGCCGCCTTGGCGAGCGAGGCGCCGCTGGCCTCGACGTGCGGATGATCATGCTTGCCCATTGGCGTTTCCTCAGGCGTGGGAAATCCCGCGCTAACTATCGCTGCAATGTAGGCTGTTTGGCGCGTGCCCGCAAGTTGCGGGCATATCCAATGCGGTGCGATCAGTGCCGCGCACGGCGGTTGAGGTCGTGACCCAGCGCGACGACCGCCACGCCGATCATCGTCGCGACGACTTCGCTGCCGTCGTGCGGCCGCGACAGCGCACCCGCCATCATGCCCAGCCCAAAGCTGCCGACCGCGAAAGGCATCATATAGCCGTGGCTGAGCACGCCCGAAACGAGGGTGATCAGGGCAAAGCCGATCGCGACGATCAGCCCGATTTCGTGGAACAGGTGGTTTTCGAGAAACACCCCGCCGACCGATGCGATCGAGGCGAAAAAGATCGTCGTCGCGAGGCAATGGACGAGACAAAGTCCCGACAGGCCCATCGCCAGCTGGTCGCCCGACAGCGACGTCAGCGGCCGCGAATCGCGCGCAGTCCTCACCAGCGCGGCCCCCCGTTCCAAGAAGGAGGCGGGGCGCGTCAGGACAGGGGCAGGGCTGGCGACATGGGTCACCCGATTCTCCGTTGGGGCAATTGCGATGCTGGATATGGCATAACATGACAGAGGTTACAATGTCTCATTGCAGGCGACCCGGACGCATCGCCATTTCTGGCAGGAACGGCCGGCGCTCGAAAAATTTACGCAGTCTATTGCGCAATATACTGCATAAATCTATTGGACGGGCATGAACCAGCGCGATTTCTACGATAACCCGGTCATTCAGAAAGCCTATACGGCCAAAAAGCTGCTCGACCTGGCGTTTCTGATCCAGGGTCAGGTGACCGAGGTTTATGCCCACAAAGGCATGATCTTTCCGGTCAGTTGCTCGTCCACCCTGCTTTTCCTCAGCAAGCGGGGGCCGGCGTCGGTGACCGAAGTGGCGCGTGCGTTGCAGCATCCGCATCAAACGGTCGCCCAACATATCGCGACGCTGGGAAAGCTGCGCATCATCGACAAGCGCGCCGACGAAACCGACCGGCGGCGCATCGAATATGTGCTGACCGATGTCGGCACGGCACAGGCCGAGCTTCTCGATGCGTATAATATGGAAGCTGCGGAGGTTTTCGAGCGGCTGAACCGCGATATCGGCACCGACCTTGGCGATGTGCTCGACATAGCCATCGCCGCCCTCAGCCGCCAGACAATGGCCGACCGCTTTTGGGATTTGTTCGAGCTGGGATCTGCGAAATGATGAAAAAGCTGCTCGGCGTCCTTCTCGTCCTTGTCGTCGCCGCCATCGGCTATTGGTTGGTCGCGCCGCGGCAGCCGATGATTTCGGACGCGGCGAAAAGCTTCGACGGTTTTGCGGCCGCGCTGATCGACGAACAGGCGATCCCCGGCCTCGCGATCGCCGTCGTGAAGGACCGGAAAATCGTTCACATGCGGGGCTATGGCTTCGCCGACCTTCGTTCGCGCAGGCCGATGACCCCCGACACGCCGATGAACATCGCGTCGATCAGCAAACCGATCCTGGGCATCGTCCTGTTGCAATTGCGCGACAAGGGGCGGCTGGATCTGGATGCGGATATCAACCGCTTTCTGCCGTTTCGCGTCGATCATCCGCAGGCGAAGGGGCGCCCGATCACGCTTCGCCAACTGGCGACGCACACGTCGGGTATCGCCGATTATTATGACACCGCGGATTACCAGCCAGGCGCGGATTCGCCGACGCCGCTGACCATGTATCTGCGAAGCCTGCTGTCGCCCGCAGGCGCCCGATATGATGCCGGGGCGCATTATCTGGACGCCCAGCCCGGGACGGCGCGCGAATATAGCAACCTCGGCGCGGGCGTTGCGGGGGCGGTCGCCGAGCGCGCGGGCGGCGCGCCGCTCGCTGCGTTGGCGCGGGACAATATCTTTGCGCCGCTGGGAATGGCGAACAGTTCGTGGCTGCTCGCCGACTATCCGGCCGGCAAGCTCGCGACCCGGTATGAAGTATATCAATGCCTTCCCTACACCGGCCTGTGCGCGAGCACGGGGGAGCCGAAGCGCAATTACCTGATCGGCAAGATATTCCGTCCGGCGCACGCCGATCGCCGCGTCGAACCCTATCCGCAATTCGGCAATCCCAATTATCCCGATGGCGGGGTGAACGCATCGGCGCGCGATCTGACGCTGTTGGCGCAAAGCCTGTTGGCAGACGGCAAGGCGGGCGATGGCCGATTGCTTTCGCCTGCCGCGTTCGACGAGATGCTGAAGCTACAGCTGCCGCCCGACATCGACGACCGGCAGCGGTTCTTCTGGCGCGACCGCGACGGGATGACCGGCCATGCCGGATCGGACGACGGCGTTTACACCAGCTTCTATTTTGACCGGGCAAAGGGGGACGCCATCATCGTGCTGATGAATCGCACCCCGGACCTGGAGACGGAAAATGCGATGGCGCGCCTGTTTGCGCGCATCAAGACCGACCTGTTGCGGCGATAGGCACGGCCGGAGCCGACGAGGCGCTATCCGCCTTCCTCGGCGCGCAGCGCCTTGCGGTCGAGCTTGCCGATCATTGTCTTGGGCAGGTTCAATCGTACATCCACCGCCTTGACCCGCTCATGCTTGCCCAATTGCGGGTTCAGCCATGCCGCGAGTGCCTCGCCGCTGACATCGAAGCCGTCTTCCAGCGTCACAAAGGCCTTGGGCGCCTCGCCGCGATAGGCATCGGGCACGCCCAGCACGATCGCTTCCTTGACCGCGGGGTGCTCATAGAGATGCGCCTCGATCACGCTGGGGTAGACCTTGAAGCCGCCGACCGCGATCATGTCCTTCAGCCGGTCGACAATGCGGATATAGCCGCCCTCTTCGACCACCGCGACATCGCCGGTGCGCAGCCAGCCGTCGTCGGTGAAGCTGTCCTTGTCGGCGTCGGGCCGGTTCCAATAGCCCTGCATGATCTGCGGCCCCTTGACCGCCAGCTCGCCGGGCTCGCCGGCGGGCGCGTCTTTTGCCGGGTCTTCCTTGTCGAGCAGGCGGATGTGGGTGGCGGGCAGCGGCTGGCCGATGGTGCCGGGTTTGACCGGGCCATTATAGGGGTTGGTCGCAACGACGCCCGAGCTTTCGGTGAGGCCATAGCCCTCGACGAGCGATGCGCCGGTCGCGGCGACGAATTTCTCGCGCAGTTCGGCGGGCATCGGTGCGCCGCCTGAAATGCAGACGCGCAGCGAGGAAAAATCGGTCGTCGCCAGGTCGGGATGGTCGAGCAGCGCCTGATACATTGTCGGCACGCCGGGCAGCGCGGTCGTCTTCGTCCGCGTGATCGCGTCGAGCGCCTGCTTCGCGTCGAAGCGCGGCAGCATCGTGATCGTTCCGCCGTTGAGGATGGTGCGGTTGAGCACGCAGGTGTTGGCAAAGACGTGGAAGAAGGGCAGCACGCCCAGGATGCGGTCGTCGGCGTCATGGTCGGGGTCGATCGCATTCACCTGCCGCGCGTTCGCGGTCAGATTCTGGTGCGTCAGCTCGGCGCCCTTGGGGGTCCCGGTGGTGCCCCCGGTATATTGGATCAGCGCAATATCCTTTGCGGCGTCGATCGTCACGGGGTCGGGACGCCCGTCATTGTCGGTCAGCGCCGAAAAGCGGATGACGCGGGGGTCCGCGGGCAGCGCCGCGACCTCGGACCGCTTGAACAGGCGGTAGAGCACCGACTTGGCGGCCGGCAGCCCGCCCGCGACCGAGCCGACGACAAGCGTCTGGAGGCTCGATCCGTCGAGCACCTTCAAGGCGGTGGGAAGCAGCGCCGCGGCGCTGATGGTGAACAGGATTTCGGTGCCCGAATCCTCAACCTGCGCCTCCAGCTCGGCGACGGTATAGAGCGGCGAGAAATTGACGACCGTCGCGCCGATGGCGAGCGCGCCATAATAAGCCGCGACATAATGGGGGACGTTGGGCAGGAACAATCCGATACGACTGCCCTTCGCAACCCCGCGCTGCTGGAGCCCGCGGGCGACACGCGCGGCGCCGCGCGCGACCTCGGCATAACCGAACTGGCGCCCCATGAAATCGAGCATCGGCGCATCGCCGCGCCGTTCGACGCTGGCGGCCAGCATGTCGGGCAACGACAGCGGTGCAAACTCCTGGTCCCATGGCGTGGGATGATGATAATCGGTCGACCAGGAAAAACGGCTGTCCATCGCGGGTTGATATCCTCTCGGCAGATAGGGCGGTTCCTTACACTAGGGTCAGTAAGCATGGTTTTGCAACCGGGCTCGCTTGCGGCGCGCTGTCGCTGCGGCTAGGCAGCGCATATCTTTCTCGCCAGGGGTTATGCCATGTTGCAGCTGTCATCGCGTTTCGCCGCGTCGCTCGTCCTTCTTGCCTGCACCATCGCCGTTCCGGCGGCCGCGAAAGACAAGGACGCGCCCGTCCGCCCGGCGCAGATCCAGGAACTTTATGCCTGCCGCGACATCGCCGACGCGTCGGCGCGCCTGGCCTGTTTCGATCGCGAGGTCGGCGAATTGTCGACCGCCGACCAGGCCCGCGAAATCACCTTCACCGACCGCGAGACCGCCAAAAAAGCCCGGCGCGGGCTGTTCGGCTTTTCCTTTCCCAAGCTCGGCGGGATTTTCGGCGGCGACGAGGATGAGGTCAAGGAAATCGAAACCACGATCCGGTCGGTCAGCATCGACCGTTCGGGCAAATATACGCTGGTGATGGAAGACGACGCCGTGTGGGTGCAGATCGACACCACCCGCCTGCCGCGCCAGCCCAAGCCGGGGCAGAAGGTCAAGATCAAGGTCGCAACGATGGGCAGCTATTTCGCGACAGTCGATGGCGGCCGCACGATTCGCATGAAACGCGACCGCTGACCGCGACCGGCGCGCGATCGGCGTCCGTGACACAGCCGTGATGACGCGATGATGGCGGGCGGCGAAGCCATCCCTGTTCCGGGGCCCGACTGCCCGCCCTTTGTCCTGCTGGACGATGCGCGCCGCGTTGGCGCCGCGGCGGCACGGCTGTTCGTCTGCCCGGCCGAAATCCTGACCGCAGATTCGGCGGCGGACGTCCCGGCGCTGCTCGACGCGCTGGACGCCGCGCGCGCGCGCGGCCTCCATGCCGCCGGCTATCTGGCATATGAAGCGGGAAAGGGGCTGGCCCCCGCCTGGCGCGGAGCGGTCGATAGCGGGGTGGCGGACGCGCCGCTCGGCTGGTTCGGACTGTTCGAGCGGGTCGAACGGATCGCGGCCGATGCGGTGGCCGACCTGCTGCCCGATGCGGCATCGGCATGGATTGGCAAGGTCGCGCCGCGGGTCGCGCGCGCCGATTATCTCGCCGCGGTCGATGCGGTGCTGGCGCTGATCCGCGCGGGCGATATCTACCAGGCGAACCTGACCTTCCGCGCCGCGGTGCCGGTGCTCGGCAATCCGCTCGCGGTGCATGCCCGGCTGCGCCGGACGGCGCGGGCGGGCTATGGCGGGGTGATCTGGACCGGCAGCCAGGCGATCGTTTCGCATTCGCCCGAACTCTTCTTTGCCTTGCGCGAAGGGCAGGTGATGGCGCGGCCGATGAAGGGAACCGCGGCGCGGCTGGCGGATGACAGGGCCGATGCGGCGGCGGCGCGCGCGCTGGCCGAAGATCCCAAGCAACGCGCCGAAAATCTGATGATCGTCGACCTGATCCGCAACGACCTGTCGCGCGTCGCGGTGCCGGGGTCGGTGGCCGTGCCCGACCTGTTCCGGGTCGAAAGCTTCCCGACGATCCACCAGCTCGTGTCCGACGTCAGCGCGCGCTTGCCGGACGGCAGCGGTGCGGTCGACGTGCTGCGCTCGGCATTCCCGTGCGGGTCGATCACCGGCGCGCCCAAGGTCCGGGCAATGGAAATCATCGACGCGCTGGAAGACGGGCCGCGCGGGCTTTACACCGGATCGATCGGTTTCATCGAGGCGGGCGGGGACGCCGCCTTCAATGTGGCGATCCGGACGCTGGTCTTTCCGCAAGGCGGGTTGCAGGCCGCGCCGACATCCGCCACGCTGGGATTGGGGTCCGGCATCGTCGCCGACAGCGTTCCGGCCGACGAGTGGCGCGAATGTCTAGCCAAGGGGGAATTTGTGGGCGCAGCGGGGGAAAGCTTCGACCTCATTGAAACGATGTTCTTCGATCCGGTCGAAGGCGTGCAGCGGCTAGAGGGGCATCTGGCGCGGATGAAGGCGAGCGCCGAGGCCCTGGGCTTTACCTTCGACCGGCATGGCGCGCGCAACAGCCTGCAATCGGCCACCTTTCGCCTGCGCCATGCGGCGCGCGTGCGGATGCGGCTGGCGCCTTCGGGGGCGCTGGCGGTCGAAGTGTCGCCGCTGCCGCGCCTTGCCGAACTGCCGGTGCCGGTCGCGGTGCGGCCCGCGCCCTTGGGCGCCGACGATTTCCGTCTTGCCCACAAAACCAGCCAGCGCGCGGCCTATGACGCCGCGCGGCACGACAGCGGCGCTCCCGAAGTCGTCTTTGTCGACGAACCGGGTTTCGTAACCGAAGGAAGCTGGAGCAATATCTTTGTCGAGCGCGACGGCCAGCTGCTCACCCCGCCGCTGGCACTGGGCCTGCTGCCCGGCGTGCTGCGCGCCGAACTGATCGACAAGGGGCGCGCGGTCGAATCGCACCTGCGGCTCGCCGACCTGGCGAGCGGCTTCTTTATCGGCAATTCGCTGCGCGGATTGATCCCGGCGCGGCTGGCCGACGCTACGGCGTCGCCGACCGCCTGATCGGCCGGCTGCATAGGTAAATTATCAAGTTGCGCGCTTGCGAATGTCGGCCAGACGCTTTAGGCGCGGCCCCGCGCAATTTCCTGTCCTTTTGCAGCCCGAACCGCGCAAGCCACGGAAGATATCGTCATGTCGCTGAAGCCCCATGTCTCCGCCGCCCTGAACCGCATCCAGCCGTCGGCGACGCTCGCGATGACCGCGCGCGTGTCGGCGCTGAAAGCCGCGGGTGTCGATGTCATTGGCCTCAGCGCGGGCGAACCCGATTTCGACACCCCTGATTTCGTGAAGGAAGCGGCGATCGAGGCGATCCGTAACGGCCAGACCAAATATACGCTGGTCGACGGTACGGTGGCGCTGAAGGAAGCGATCCGCGGCAAGTTCCGCCGCGACAACGGCCTCGAATTCGGGCTCGACCAGATTACGGTCAACGTCGGCGGCAAGCATACTTTGTTCAACGCGCTGGTTGCGACGGTCGACAAGGGCGACGAGGTGATCATCCCCGCGCCCTATTGGGTCAGCTATCCCGACATCGTCGCCTTTTGCGGCGGCAAGCCGGTGATCGTCGAGGGCAGCGCGGCACAGAATTACAAGATCACGCCAGAACAGCTCGACGCCGCGATCACCGAAAAGACGCGCTGGGTGATGCTGAACTCGCCCTCGAACCCGTCGGGCGCCGCCTATTCGGGCGAGGAACTCGACGCGCTGGGCGAGGTGATCCGCCGCCATCCGCATGTGATGGTGATGACCGACGATATGTATGAACATGTCTGGTATGCCGATTTCGCCTTCACCACCTTTGCGCAGCGCTGCCCCGACCTGATCGACCGCATCCTGACGGTTAACGGCTGCTCGAAAGCCTATGCGATGACGGGTTGGCGCATCGGCTATGCCGGCGGTCCGGCATGGATCATCAAGGCCATGGGCAAGCTCCAGTCGCAATCGACCTCGAACCCCTGTTCGATCGCGCAAGCCGCCGCCGCTGCGGCGCTCGGCGGGCCGCAACAGTTCCTCGACGACCGCAACGCGGCGTTCAGGAAGCGCCGCGATATGGTCGTCGCGATGCTGAACGATGCGCCGGGCCTCAACTGCCCCGTCCCCGACGGCGCCTTCTATGTCTATCCCGACGCATCGGGCTGCATCGGCAAGAAGACTCCCGACGGCACGCTGATCGACACCGACGCGGCACTGATCGACTATTTCCTCGACAGTGCGAAGGTCGCGGCGGTCCACGGCGGTGCCTTTGGCCTGTCGCCCGCGTTCCGCGTCTCTTACGCGACGTCGGAAGCGGTGCTGAAGGAAGCGTGCGTGCGCATCCAGCAGGCGTGCGCCGCACTGCGCTGATCTTCTGTCCTTCGCTCATCGCGGCCGTCGCCGCGATGAGCGAAGATTTGCACTGGCATAGGAATTCTATACCGATCGGTCTTGTATTCCCGGTCGCGAGGCCTATTTGAACCTGAACGGCGGTTAACCGCCCGGTTCACCGGATAGTAAGTCATTTCCTTTAGGGTGACTGCCATCACTGCACGGCTGGTCGGGGCGCTCCATATCGTCGGTGTAACCAAAGCGGCCCAGGCCGCGAACTGACAGATATGAAAAGAGATCGACATGCTCTCCATGCTCCGTTCCGACTGGTTCCTGACCATGCTCGCTGGTTTCGCCATTGGCGCGACCTATATCGTGCTCAACCAGCCGGCATTGCCGATCCCGGCGTGACGCCGGCGCGGCGCAGCCTTTCGCTTCGCGCCGTCACGGCGCTGGTTGCGGGCGCGATCGTCGCGCAATGCACCCCGGCGCAGGCCGAAAGCGTCGTCAAACTGCCCGCCGCGCTCGTCGATCCCGCCGTTCCTGCCAAGCGCGCGACTGCGGTCCTCGCGGGGGGCTGTTTCTGGGGCGTCGAGGGCGTGTTTTCCCATGTCAAAGGCGTGATTTCGGTCGAATCCGGCTATCATGGCGGCAGCGCCGCAACCGCCCGATATGAACTGACCCACGACGGCAAATCGGGTCATGCAGAGGCGGTGCGGATCGTTTATGACCCGTCGCAGATAAGCTATGGCAGCTTGCTGCGCGTCCTGTTTTCGGTGGTCGCCGATCCGACGCTCAAGAACCGCCAGGGCCCCGACAGCGGGCCGCAATATCGCGCCGCGATCGTCCCGCTTAACGCCGGCCAGCGGCAGGTCGCGACGGCCTATCTGGCGCAGATCGGCGGCGGCCGATATTTCGCCAAGCCGATCGTCGTGCCGGTGGAGGCGTATAAGCGTTTCTATCCCGCCGAGGCGAATCATCAGGATTTCATGCGCCGCAATCCCGGCAACGCCTATATCGTGCGCTGGGATGCGCCCAAGCTTGCGGCGCTGAAGCGGCTTTACCCCGGCATGGTGCGCGCCACGCCTGCACCCTGACGAACGGCGCGGGGCGATCCGCGCCAAATCCGCCGGGGTTCCGCCACTGGTCGCGGCAGAAGAATCATTCACCGCAAATCGCTGGCCCCTGCCGCATCGCTGCGGGACCATTGGCCTGCCCGAAATGGGGTCGGGCCATAATAAAGTCGCAACTGCGGGGTTTGAATGAAGTTCAGTTTATCCGTCCGCCCGCTCCTCGCGATGACGATGAGCGCCGCGGTGCTTGCGGGCTGTGTCAGCAGCGCCGCGATCGTTCCGCAGCCACGCGCCCAGCCGCAAGCGCCGGTGCGCGGGCCGGCCGGTGCCGTGACCGTGCCGATCGGCCAGCCCGTGCCATCGGCGATGCCGCGCCCGGCGGGGCCGCTCGATCCCGGTTTCCGCCGTGCGCCGACGGGGCTGAGCGACCGCATCCGGGAATTGTGGCGGACCTTTCCCGGCAAGACGGGCATCGCGGTCCAGCGCATCGACGGCGAATGGACGCTGTCGGAGCGCGGCGGCGAATTGTTTCCGCAACAAAGCGTGTCGAAATTCTGGGTCGCGCTGACCGTGCTCGACGCGGTCGACCAGGGGCGGCTGTCGCTCGACCAGCGCGTCCGCATCGGTCCCGAAGACCTGACCTTGTTCTACCAGCCGCTCGCCGCGCGCGTGCGGTCGCAAGGGTCGGTGACGATGACCGTTCGCGAACTGATCGAAACCGCGATCACGCACAGCGACAACACCGCGAATGACAGCCTGCTGCGCACCGTCGGGGGCCCGGCCGCGGTGCGCGCCTTCATCGCGAAAAAGGATCTGGGGGCGATCCGCTTCGGTCCGGGCGAACGCTTGCTGCAAAGCGGCACCGCGGGGCTGACCTGGCAGCAAAGCTATTCGGTCGGGCGCAATTTTGAAAGCGCGCGCGCGCTGTTGCCTGCCGCGACACGCCGCGCCGCGATGGACAATTATCTTGCCAACCCGGTCGATGGCGCCAGCCCCGCCGCGATCGCCAGCGCGCTGACGCGGCTCGCGCGTGGCACATTGCTGTCGCCCGAATCGACCGAATATCTGCAAGATGTGATGAGCCGGACGCGGAGCGGGCCGCGGCGGCTCAAGGCCGGGTTGCCGCCGGGCTGGAAATTCATGCACAAGACCGGAACGGGTCAGAATCTGGGCGGGATGACCGCGGGCTATAACGACATCGGCATCGCCACGGCGCCCGACGGTACCCGCTATGCGATCGTCGTGATGCTGGGCAGCACGACCGCGGGCATCCCGGCGCGCATGGCGCTGATGCAGGCGGTGTCGTCCGCCGTTGCCGAGTATCACGGAAGGTGACCGCGATGAAACTTGCCATCCTGCCGCTGCTGGCGGCGTCGCTCGCGCTCGCCGGCTGTGCGACCCCCGAAACGCGGCTACGCACCGGCCTCAACAATGCGGGCCTGTCCAAGGCGATGTCGGCGTGCATGGCCGAACGCATGGTCGACCGGCTTTCGCTTCTCCAGCTTCGCCGCCTGTCGGCGCTCGGCAGCCTGAAGGACAAACATGTCACCGACCTGACGCTCGACCAGTTTTTTCGCAAGGTCCGCGCGCTGAAGGATCCTGAGATACTGACCGTCTCGACCAGCTCGGCGGCGCTCTGCGCGCTGCGCTAACGACTTAGCCCGCGCTTTCGGCAGTTCAAGATTTTCTGAACGTGGCAGGGGTAGCCTTGCCGCGCTACTTGTGCTTATGCGGCGCCAAACCTCTCCCCGTTCCAGAGTCGAAAGGCCCGGCAGACCTCATGAACATCCACGAATATCAGGCGAAAGAACTGCTCGCGAAATTTGGCGTTGCTGTGCCCAAGGGCATTGCTGCGATGACCGTCGAGGACGCCGTCGCGGCGGCGAAGCAGCTCCCCGGGCCGCTCTATGTCGTGAAATCGCAGATCCATGCGGGCGGCCGCGGCAAGGGCAAGTTCAAGGAACTCGGCCCCGACGCCAAGGGCGGCGTCCGCCTCGCCAAGTCGATCGAGGAAGTCGAAGCGCACGCCAAGGACATGCTCGGCAACACGCTGGTGACGATCCAGACGGGCGACGCCGGCAAGCAGGTGAACCGCCTTTACATCACCGACGGCGCCGACATTAAGCAGGAATTCTACCTCGCGCTGCTGGTCGATCGCGCCACCAGCCGCATTGCGGTCGTCGCCTCGACCGAAGGCGGCATGGACATCGAAACCGTCGCGCACGACACGCCGGAAAAAATCCACACCATCGTCATCGACCCCGCCACGGGCCTCCAGCCGCACCACGGCCGCAGCGTCGCCGCGGCGCTCGGCCTGTCGGGTGATCTGGCGAAACAGGCGGCCAAGGTTCTGGCCGGCCTCTACGCCGCCTTCCTCGGAACCGACGCCGAACAGATCGAAATCAACCCGCTCGCGGTGTGCGAAGGCAAGGATGGCGACGAACTGCTCGTCCTTGACGCGAAGGTGGCATTCGACGGCAACGCCATGTTCCGTCACAAGGATCTCGCCGACCTCCGCGACCTGACCGAAGAAGACCCGGCCGAGGTCGAGGCGTCGGAATATGATCTTGCCTACATCAAGCTCGACGGCAACATCGGCTGCATGGTCAACGGCGCGGGCCTCGCGATGGCGACGATGGACATCATCAAGCTCAACGGCGAATTTCCCGCCAACTTCCTCGACGTCGGCGGCGGCGCATCAAAGGAAAAGGTCACCGCGGCGTTCAAGATCATCCTGAAAGACCCCGCCGTGAAGGGCATTCTCGTCAACATCTTTGGCGGCATTATGAAGTGCGACATCATCGCCGACGGCATCGTCGCCGCGGCGAAGGAAGTGAACCTCTCGGTGCCGCTCGTCGTCCGCCTCGAAGGCACGAACGTCCAGCAGGGCAAGGACATCCTCGCCAATTCGGGGCTGCCGATCGTGGCGGCAAACGATCTCGGCGACGCGGCAAAGAAGATTGTCGCCGAGGTTCGCGCGGCTTGATCTATTTCCCTCTCCCCTTGGGGGAGAGGGTTGCGAAGACTTGCGGACTTGTCCGCTGTTCGGAGCTGGGTGAGGGCAAGCCACGTCACAGGCCCTCACCAAGTCCGACCAGGCAGCAAGCTGCCAAGTCTCCCTATCCTTTCCTCCAAGGGGAGGGGAACAAGGGACTGCTAGTTGACGTTTACGTAAACGCCAATTATGGCGCAGTGCACAATTTGCTGAGAGGAGCCAAGAGCCCATGAAAATCCTCGTCCCCGTGAAACGGGTGCTCGATTACAACGTCAAACCGCGGGTCAAGGCCGACGGCACGGGCGTTGATCTCGCCAATGTGAAGATGTCGATGAATCCGTTCGACGAAATTGGCGTCGAAGAGGCGATCCGCCTGAAGGAAAAGGGCGTCGCGACCGAGATCGTCGCCGTCTCCGTCGGCCCCGCCAAGGCACAGGAAACGCTGCGCACCGCGCTCGCGATGGGCGCCGACCGCGCGATCCTGGTGCAGACCGACGACGCCGTCGAGCCGCTCGCGCTCGCGAAAATCTTCAAGGCAATCGCCGACGCCGAACAGCCGGGCCTTGTCATCCTTGGCAAGCAGGCGATCGACGACGACAACAACCAGACCGGCCAGATGCTTGGCGCGCTGACCGGCTGGGCGCAAGGCACCTTCGCCAGCGCCGTCAATGTCGAGGGCGACAGCGTCAGTGTGACGCGCGAAGTCGATGGCGGGCTCGAAACGGTGAAGCTGAAACTTCCCGCGATCGTGACCACCGACCTGCGTTTGAACGAGCCGCGCTATGCGTCGCTGCCGAACATCATGAAGGCGAAATCGAAACCGCTCGATACCAAGACCCCCGCCGATTACGGCGTCGACACCGCACCGCGCGTCAAGGTCGTCAAGGTTTCGGAGCCGCCGGTCCGCTCGGCCGGCGTCAAGGTCGCCGATGTCGATGAACTGGTTGCCAAGCTCAAGGCGATGGGAGTGCATTCATGAAAACTCTGGTTTGGGTCGAACATGACGGCAGCGCCGTCAAGGACGCTACGCTCGCCGCGGTGACCGCTGCATCGAAGCTCGGCGAAGTCCACCTGCTCGTCGCGGGTTCGGGCGTCGATGGCGTTGCGAAGGCCGCTTCGGAAATCGCCGGGGTCGGCAAGGTGCATGTCGCCGATAACGCCGCCTTTGCGAACAACCTGCCCGAAAATATCGCGCCGCTCGTCGCCGAGCTGATGGGCAGCCACGATGCGTTCGTCGCGCCCGCGACCACCACCGGCAAGAATATCGCGCCGCGTGTCGCCGCGCTGCTCGACGTGATGCAGATTTCGGAAATCCTGTCGGTCGAGGGTCCCAAGACCTTCACGCGCCCGATCTATGCCGGCAACGCGATCGCGACCGTCGAATCGTCGGATGCCAAGCTGGTTCTCACCGTGCGCGGCACCGCGTTCGACAAGGCCGCGACGTCGGGCGGTTCGGGTGCGGTCGAAGCCGTTGGCGCGGGCAGCGATGCCGGTATTTCGAGCTTCGTCGGCGCCGAAATCGCCAAGTCGGAGCGTCCCGAACTCACCTCGGCCAAGATCATCGTGTCGGGCGGCCGCGCGCTGGGGTCGAGCGAGAAATATGAAGAGGTCATCGTGCCGCTCGCCGACAAGCTCGGCGCTGCGCTGGGTGCCAGCCGCGCCGCGGTCGATGCGGGTTATGTCCCCAACGACTATCAGGTCGGCCAGACCGGCAAGATCGTTGCACCGCAGGTCTATTTCGCGATCGGCATCTCGGGCGCGATCCAGCACCTTGCGGGGATGAAGGACAGCAAGACGATCGTTGCGATCAACAAGGACGAAGACGCCCCGATCTTCCAGGTTGCCGACTTCGGCCTCGTCGCTGACCTGTTCAGCGCCGTGCCCGAACTGACCGGCAAGATCTAACCGTCCGCCCATATGGCCGGAAATCATCCCGGAGTGCCCGGACTGGGCGATGCACCGTTCAACGCCGGTGGTCGCCGGTCCGCGCGCTCCGGTGTCGGCCGCGAGGCCCATGAGGACGATGACAATGGCATCGGCGACGATCACGGCCGTGCCCTCGTCCTCGCCAGCGTCGCGCGCGACGCGCGGCTCGACAAGAAATTCCTGCTGCTGATCACGCTGTCGGCGATGATCGCAACGCTGGGCCTGCTGCAAAGCTCGACCGCGGTCGTCATCGGCGCGATGCTGGTGTCGCCCCTGCTCGGCCCGATCATGGGTGTCGGCTTCGGCCTCGCGACGCTCGAAAGCAATCTGATCAAACGGTCGCTGGTGACGATCGCGGCGGGCATGGCGGTCGCCATCCTCGTCGCGGTGCTGATCATCTGGCTGTCGCCGATCCGCGACGTCACGCCCGAACTGCGCGCGCGAACGCAACCGACCTTGCTCGACCTGGGCGTCGCGGTCGTGGGCGGGATCGCTGGCGTCTATGCGATCATGCGCAAATTGTCGGGGGTGATGGTCGGCGTTGCGATTGCCACCGCGCTTGTCCCGCCGCTGTCGACGGTCGGCTTTGGCCTCGCGACCGGGCGGTTCGACTTCGCCGTGGGCGCGGCGCTGCTGTTTCTGACCAACACGCTTGCCATTGCCTTCGCCGCGACGATCATCGCGCGCCTCAACAAATTCGGCCCGTCGCTGACGCCGCAGCATACGGCGATGCAGGTGCTTGGCATCATCGTCACGCTGGGCATTCTTTCGATCCCGCTGGCGCTGACGCTCAACAGTCTCGCGGGCGAGGTTCGCGCGCGGTCGGTCGTGCAAAGCGAGTTGCGCTCGCTGCTGGGCGAGAGCGACCGCGTCGACAGCCTCAACGTGCGGGTCGAGCGCGATGCCGTTGCCGTCGACGGGGTGGTGCTGGTCGACCTGTATGCGGCAAAGCTCGACACCGAATTGGCGGGCAAGATCCGCGATGCGCTCGACCGCGACGTGCGGGTCAGCATCGTCCAGCTGCGCCAACAGACCAATGCCGCGGTGCAGGTCGAAGAACAGTTCAATCGCCGTCTCGCGACGCTCGAACAGCGCGAAGAGGACAGCCGGGCCATCCTCGCCGGACTGACCGTCGGCGAACTGGTGCCGCGCGACCGGGTGGTGATCGACGCGCAGGCCCGCCGCGTCATCGTGCGCCGCGACCGCGAGGCCGAGGGCGAACAGGTCGCCGCCGCGATCGACCGCATCATGGTGTCGGTGCAAACGGGCTATCCGCGCTGGCTGATCCAGAATGGCACCCTGACCGCCGCCGAGGAACCCGAAGACGCTGTGCCTGAGCAAGCCGCCGGCGCCGAATAGGCTCGCAAACCTATTCGCAATTGACCTGCCGCGTCCGATCGCTTGTGATGTCCCTCGATCCGTGATCGCGGACGGGGAGAGACGATATGCGCGGCAAGCGGCTGGCAGTGATGGTGATGATGGCATGGGCGGCGTCGGCGACGGTCGCGCCGCCGCTGACGGCGCAGACTGCGCCGGCCGGGGCGTTGCAAATCGACCGCGCGCGGATCGACGCGGCGCTGGCCGCGATGGTCGCCGACGGCCGCGCCGCCGGCACCTCGGCCCTGATCTGGCAGGACGGGCGCGAGGTTTATTTCGGCGCGGCGGGCATGGCCGACCGCGACGCGAAGCGGCCGATGCGCCGCGACACGATCGCGCAAATCTATTCGATGACCAAGCCGGTGACCGGCGTCGCGTTGATGCAATTGTGGGAGGCGGGCAAATTCCGTCTCGACGATCCCTTGTCCCGATATCTGCCCGAATATGCGCATATGCGAGTCTATGCGGGCAAGGATGCGGCGGGCCAGCCGCGCTATGTGCCCACCGAACGTCCGATCAGCGTGCGCGACATCCTGCGCCACACGGCGGGTTTCGCCTATGGCGCCGGACCGACGCCCGCGCACGATGCCTATGTCGCCGCCGACCCCCTCGCGCTGACGATCCCGCTGGCGGAGGCGAGCAAGCGCCTCGCCGCCGTGCCCCTGCTCTTTCAGCCGGGGACGCAGTGGGAATATAGCATCGCGGTCGACGTCCAGGCCGCGCTTGTCGAACGGCTGTCGGGCCAGCGTTTCGCCGACTATGTGCGCGTCCATATTTTCGAGCCGCTCAAAATGCGGGAAACCGCGTGGCGCCAGCCCGACGCGCGATTGCCGCGCTTTGCGGCGATGAATGTGAAGCGTGATGGCAAGCTGGTCCAACAGGATGCCGCGACCGCACAAAAGCTGAATTTCGAGGATCATGCGCTGACCCCCGGCGGGTTCGGGCTCGCTTCGACGCTCGACGATTACCAGCGTTTCGCGCGGATGCTGCTCAATGAAGGCGAACTGGACGGAGCGCGCATATTAAGGCCCTCGACGGTGCGGCTGATGGCGACCGACCAACTCGATCCCGCAATCACCGAACGCGCATGGCTTCCCGGCAAGGGCGCGGTCGGTTTCGGGCTTGATGTCGCGGTGCGCAAACCCCCGCCGCAATCGGCCGCGGAAAGCCGCGGCGCGACGGGCGAATA
>Ga0155548_149_pt7 | contig 36129 bp, 38 predicted proteins | sample RifCSPhighO2_12_FD_107205 | JGI IMG/M metagenome (GOLD analysis project Ga0155548, IMG submission 107205) | Sphingopyxis sp. RIFCSPHIGHO2_12_FULL_65_19
TCGCCATCATCAACCTCGATTTCGAGCCGCTCGGGCTGGTCGTTATGAACGCCGAACGCATTTTGGGCGGCGGCGGGCGCCAGATGGCCGATTGCAAGGCCGACAATCGCACTGGTGGCGAGCAGGCGAGATTTCGAGATTCGTGACATATTCCGGAGTCCCCCATTGACGTTGCAGGCAAGGCAAGGGACTTGCCGGAGAACGTTTTGCGCTCTCCGGCTCATCCGCCCCGCCTCGAAATTTTGCGCCCCCAGCCGCTCGGGCAAAAACACCCATCGGCTTTGCGTGCGATGACTAGTGGCGGGGACGGCGGCGCGTCTACCCAATGTTATTTAGGGTGAATTTGCGACGGACCGTTGCCGCGGTGCTTGCACCGAGGTGTCTGGCCGTTACGGGTGACAGATCACCGGGGGGTGGGTTGAACTTGTCTTGGGCGAACCTGTGCGTGCGCCCGTTGGACGCAGATAAGCGTTCGGTCCCCGCCCGGCGGCGGGGGTGATAATGAAGATCTTATACGCGATCCTTGGGTTCTTTTGCCTGCTGGCCGCTCAACCGGCGCGCGCAAACTCCGACAAATTGCCGCTGCTCGATCTCAGGGCTGGAGAAGATGCACCCGCACTCGCCTCGTTTGTTCGGTTCGCGAAGCGCCCCGGCGTCGCAAGGACGCCGCAACTGGAAGCGATTCTCGGCGGTCCGCTGCAGCATATAAAGGGATCGACGATCCACTTCGGCCCCCCGGGCACCCGGACCGTCGTTCTCCTGAAAGTTCGCAATGCAAGCGACGCGCAGGGAAGCTGGATTCTGACCACCGGCCGCGGCTCGCTCAAACATTTCCGGCTTTATGAAGCTGAAGGTCGCGCGCTCGCGCTGGTCGTCGATGCTACCGATCCGCAGGTCGCCCGCGAAAATCTCGGGACCTACCAGGCGTTCAGCTCCGAGCTTGTGCTTGCACCGCGGCAGGAAAAGCTGGTCGTCATCGAATTTGTTTCCGAAAATTCGACCTATATGCCGCTCCGCATCGAAACCTATGGGACCTTCTTCAAGGATCGGCGAGCCAATATTTCAATGGTGTCGGGCGTTGTCGTCGGCGCGCTGACGCTGCTGCTCCTCAATTTCCTGTTCTTCTCGATCACGGGCTTCAAGGAATTTCTCTGGCTGGCCGTCGCGGAAGCTTTTTTTGCGCTCAACACGGTCCATTCCGAGGGCTACATCACCATATTCTTCCTGTACGACAAGCCGCTGACCGGTGTCGCCGTCGAAGATTTCTTCAAATGCGGATTTGCGGCCGCGATGGCCCAGTTTTGCCGAAGTTTCGTGAAGACTGCGGACAACTTCCCCAAGAGCGACCTCACCCTAAAGGCGCTCATCCTGTTCGCCGTCGCCGTCATGCTGGTCCAGCCCGGCCTATCCCTCTACCCCGCCGACGTTCGCTTTTTTCTCCACCTGTCCGGATGGATCGTCGCGGTCGGGGTGGCGTTATTCCTGCCTTTCGTGGGCTATGCGGCCATGAAGCAGCTTGGCTCCCAGCTCTGGCCCCTCTTCGTAGGCTGGGCCAGCCTCGCGCTGTTCATTTTCTATGCCGCGATCGCGTCGATGGGCTTCTTCACCTGGCTACCGATCAACTGGCACCTTTCCGGGCCTGTCGGGCTCTTTGAATCAGTCATGGTAACATTGGCGCTCGGACTGAACCTCAAGAAGATCCAACGGGAAAAGCTCGTCGCCGACGCCAATTATGCCCAGTCGCTTGGTGAACGCCTCGAGATCAGCGAACGGGCAAAGCGGCTTGCTGAAGAAAAGGCCTATGCGCTCGAAACCGTGCACAGCCAGAACGCGCTGCTTCACGCGTCCGGCCACGACAGCCGGCAGGTCATCCTTGCACTCAATAGTGCGGTTGCGGTTCTGAAGCGTCGGGGAAAGCCGGGCGACGATCCGGCGCTGATCGGGATGCTCCAAAGCTCCGCCAACTATCTGAACGAAATCGTGACGACCACCATTTCCGGCGCCAACATCGCCGCGGGCGATGCTCAATTCGTCGCACTCGGGGCCTTTCGCGGCCAAGCGTTGATCGAGCCGCTGACGATGATGTTCAAGACGCCCTTCGCAAACAAAAAGCTGACACTGACGGTCAGCGTCGCGGACGACGTCATGATCATTTCGGACAAACCGCTCCTGATGCGCGCGCTCGCAAATCTGCTGAGCAATTGCTATCAATATACGCAGACTGGCGGCGCCCACATCGCCCTCGTGCTCGACGAGGGCCGTGCCATGATAAGCATCACCGACACCGGAAGCGGAATGCCTGCAGACATCATGGCCGCCTTGAACAGCGGAGGCAGGGCGCGCGTTCGAGGAAATGAAACGACAGAGGGAACCGGCTCCGGTTTCGGATCGGCGAAACGCATCGTCGAAGTGCTTCGGGGAACCCTCAAAATCTTTTCGTCGACCAGCCACGGCACGGAGATCCGGATAACCCTCCCCGCAGCTTCCGTTGTCGTTACGCCGATCTCAACGGACGAATTGCAAGCGGGCTTGCCCGAATGGACGGTTCTCGACTTCGATCAACGCAGGGATTTCGAGTTGGAATTGGCTTCATCCGGCAGCGAACCAAAACCTGTCCTCGCCGTGACCTATGATGACAGCACAGTCACGCGCGGGCGGCTCGGCCAGCTTGTCACGATGGTGGCGATCAAACCCGTTTGCCGCGAACTGACGCACCATCCCCTTCTGTTGGCTGCGTCAAAGAAGGTTTAGCTCATTCGCGCGCTCGACGATCCTGCGGTTATGCGGGACGTCGAGTTTACGCCGCAGTTCGGCAATATGGAAAGATACGGTCGGGGGCGCGATCGCAAGACGATAAGCGATCTCCTTGTTTGTCTCACCCTGTGCCAGATAGTGGAGGATGGCCATCTGCCGCGAGGACAGCGCAACGGGGGATTGCTGAAACTTGCCGAGCGCTTCTTCGATATGCGGCGAAATATAGACCTCGCCCGCCAGCGCTGCGTCGCAGGCGGCGACAATGTGATCGAGCGGGTCCGATTTGCTCACGACAGCACGCGCGCCCAGTTTGAGCGCCGAATGAATCTCGGCAAGGTTCGTTTCACCAGTCAGGATGATAACCGTCATGTCGCGCGACCCGACGATCTCGGCGAGAACATTTATACCCCGCACGTCGGGCAAGTTGAGATCGAGGATAACCAAGTCGATCGGTTGCGACTGTACGAAAGCATTGACCATCGCGCCGCAATCGAGCGCGTCGACAACGACGAAGCGATCGAGCGAACCAAAAAGGAACCGCAGACCGCTTTGGGTGATACGGTGATCGTCGACGATCAAGACATTATGCTGCACCGTCATGCCCCACTCTCTCCTCCCCAGATGCTTCTCCGCAGATTATTCACCTGCCGCAACCCGAAATAATGCGGGGTGGTTGGGGGTCGGACTCCGGGCGCGAAAAAGGGTCGCGCTTCACATTACGGCCAAGCGCTCTTTCTGGGCGATACCGGAACCGGTACTGGCCGATTGCAGTCAGGCAGCTTTCGGGCGCGTTCCCAGCAAAGTGGACATTCTGTCATCGATTCTATTGGCGTAAGCGAGATGCGCGACGCCTATCAACAAGGTGGGCCGATACTGTGCTGTTAATGCAGGATCAGCGATCCGATCCTCGAATGAACTAGCGAGCGAATCAACCTGGAGCGCGAAGACAGATAGTCAGCGCTCCCTGACCCGAATATGCGCCTTGAAGAATCGCGCAACCGCGACACTGGCGGGGTGGGCCTCGGCCTCGGCCTCGGCCTCAGCAGCGCGCGCCGCGCATGGCGGCGACCTCACGCTTGCCAATCATGCCGAAGGCGGGCTGATGGCGCGCGCAACATTGCCGCTATGAACCGGATCCGGCGCGCCTCGTCAAACTTCCTTATAGTAGAGCGCATCCGCAAGGGCGGCGCGGCAATCCCAGGCTTCGGCATCGGCGCCGATCGGCCGTTTGGCGTTATACCAAGTCGCGAAGCCGATAGGTTCAACTACACGCTCCCAGTAGTTTTCGAGGCTCAATGTAGAGGGTGCGAAACAAAGCGCTTCCGCCAGATTGGCCTTGTTGCCCTTGTTCACACAGACAAAAACATCGGGGCGTTTCATCGCCAGGAGCCTTGTTGCTGTCGGGTATCGCCCGGTCCTTGCGGAGTTGGAGAATGCGGCGATGAAAAGGCCACAGAATTCTTCATAGTCTGCCTTCGTCACCGGACCTCGACGCGGAATTGCGTCAATGGCCTTCGCAATGCCGCTGTTCTGGCTCACTACCAAATTGGTAAAGGCACCCGAGCCCTGCATGGAGCCGAACCAGCCGATCTGATATTTTTCGAGGCCTGAATCGGCAACGGCGTCGGGGTGGACAATGCCCGCTACGGCCTTCCACTCGGAAACCGACAGTTCTCCGAATGTTTCGGTTCTTGCAAAGAGCGACTGGAGATAGCGCAGAAACTTCATCCGTGTCGGGAAATGATGGTTCGGATCCTTTCGCACCTCGCGGATGAAGGCTGGCCAGCTCATTTTGAGAAGGTCGGAATCGATGCGCCGGAACGCTTCGGGTTCCGACGGCAGCACCGGTGCGGGTGGGCGCGGCCGATTGGCCGCTAGCTCCGCCTGGCGCCGATAGGCCTTCGCCAGCTCTTTGGTCACCGGCTGGCGATGCGCGGCATAGGATTCGAAGGTGGTAAGGAGGTCTGCGATCACCGCCTCGCCGGCATCGCAGCGAAGGTGGAGGCAGGTTTCGACATTCGACCCGAGCCCGCCATTGGTAAAATTCGCACTGCCGACAATCGCCTCGGCTTGGTCGCCGGTCAGAAAGAGAAAGGCCTTGGGGTGGAAGCATGCTCCGGGCTTCTTGAAGACATAAGCATTCGGTACTTTCCGGATGGAATCCACGAAGTCGGGATCGGTGGCGCAGAAATCGAGGCCGACGGTCACCGACCGGAACTTTCGTTTGTGCTCGATCAGCCGGTCGGCAACGGGGCCGGCATCCGCCCAGGCGACCGCCATATATATCTCGTCATGTTTCGTGATGAGGCGAAGCAAGGTCTTGCGCAGCGAACGCGCATCCAGAATCGAAACTTTCATTTTCCCTCCCCTTGCGGCTCCCGGTAACGCCCTTTGAGCACCGTCACCATGGACGGGGATCGGGCGGCGCTTCGGGGAGCACGACAGGTTCATCTTCGTCGAAGGGAAGGCCGCGAACATCGATCTCGATGAGCCTGCTGATCCTTCGTTTGTGAAATATTTCTTCGGACATCTCAGGCCGGATAACGTCGCTCCGATGTTCGAAGATGCCCGTCCGGCCCGGCATCTCGATATCGAAATTGTTCAGCTCGTCGATCGTCGGGAATATATCGCCGAGGGCAGGATCCGGCCCTGCCGTTTCCGCGACCGGCAGTTGAAGAATACCTTCCGCGCTCAGAAACTGCGTCGTCGTCCCGTCCTCGACGATTCCGATCCTCGCAAGTCGGCGAAACCGGCGCCGGTCGGCGAGATAGTGCCAGGGAACGCAATCCGCCTCGATGGCGGCCAGCGATGTCGGCTTTTTGGCCTTCACCCTGTCCGCATTGGCGAGCAGGCAACCGAATTCGAACGGGCTTGTCAGGCCGTGGTGATCGCTGCTGACCTTCCATTTCTGACGCTGGAGCTCGGAAGAATAGAAGCAATATACCGGCATGAGGCCGTGTATTTCCGCATCCTTGGTCAGCAAATCGATCTGCTCCTCGCCCGAGGATTTCACGATGTGCCGGATCTTGAGGACATCGTCCTGTTGCAGCCGCTTTGCCTGAACCCGCATTCCAAAGGATCTGGCGCGTCCGATAATGTGCCACTCCCAGTCCGCACCATTTTTTGCTTCCAATTTCTTGCCGAAGGTCTTCAGCGTGATCATGTCGGGATGCCGGCGCCGAAGTTCGAGAAGGTTGGTCTCGGTGATCGTTTCCTCGCCATAGCTGACATCGACATCTTTCCGGTGCGCGAAGGCAAGATTCTCCGAGGTCGCATGCGCGAGCTCGAGGAGCGAATTCAACAATGCCATGTGCATGAAGCGCGCCCTTTTCAAAAAGGAATGATGTCGCGGTGGTAGAGTGCGATGATTTCGTCCCGATCTACGGCATCGGTTTCGCCCCTTTCAGTCTGGTCGGAAAATTTCACGGCGAGCGGATGTTCGAGAGCACCGAAGACGGGCTCAAGTCCGCCGAACTGCTGCGCTGTCAGATCGTAGATGCGCCCGCCCGCGCGCACCCAGAAATGATGCTCGTACGGGCCCGGATCGGTGCCGCGAATGATGGCGACATCCTTCAGGCCATATTTTTCTGCAAGCAGGATACTGAAGATCGCCGACACGCCCTCGCAGCAATTTTGGGGGAACAAGCGGGAGTATGGGAATTTGAGTTTTTCGCCATCGCTGTTGCCGCCCCTGTTGTGCTCGAGAAATGCAATCAGGCGCCCCGCGGACCGGCAAAAAGCGCGGTGGAGCATCGCATCCTCCGCGCCGGGAGGCGAAATCGTCGATGCTGCCATCTCAATATCCCCGGATCTGTTTCACAAGGATGGAACGCGGCGGCTGCGGGACGCCAAAGGCGGCTGCAATCTCCCCCCAGGCTCTATCGAACGCAGCAAGCCGTTCTTCCTCGCTCGCGCCTTTCAGGGTGAATTCCGCGCGACCAGCCTCCTCGAGCGCCACGGGCCGCCCGCCCCAGCGCGTGTCGCTGACCCAATGCAAACCGGTCAGTTCGGTTACGCCGATCAGGACATCGAACGGCCCGGACGCGCCCTGACGCTGAAGGACCGGTATGTTCAGGTCGATAAATTCATTGGCGTGCGCAATGAGCGCATCGGAAAAGAAATAGCTGGTCTCGTCGCGCCTGGCGATGAAGGGATCGACGCCCCAAAGCTCGCCTGTGGCGCGGAACTGCATCACCATATTGTCGAGCGGCCGTTCGCCCGCAGCACGCAGGCTGCCACTGTAGACGAGAAAGCCGCCCTTCGTGGCGCCCCAGCTATAGCCCTGTGTAGGCCCGAGAATATAAGGGCGGAGACCGTCCCCGCTCGGATCGGCCGGCGGGGACCATGTGCGCGGCTTAATCCTTACATAGCCATAAGGGCCGGGATGAATGGTCTTCGTACCCGGGAAGCCATCCTCGTTGATTGTGATCGGCTGCGCGGGATCGAACCAAAGTGCCGGATTAGATGCATGCCCCTCCTGCCATTGCGGCGGGACCGGCTCGTCCGTCGCAGGTGTCGACACGGCGATCGACAGACGAAGTGCTTCGCGGATTGCCGCCCGCAGCGTCTCGCGCTCGACTTTGAGCTCGGCTGGCCCGGCGCCCTCTGGGAGATGAAAGGAAAGAGGCGCCCGGCGCCCGCGCATGTCGAATGGAAGCTGTTCGATCGTCGCGCCCTCAAATGCCGTATTCCATACAAGAATGACCCGCTCAAGGCCGATGGCGCGTTTGGCATAGCCAAGTTCGATAAGCACATTGGGATTGGCGAGCGCCTTCCCGCCTCGAGATATGGCGATTGGTGTCACATCGCCGACGAACACTTTCGCCGCCTCGATCTTCGCAAGGATGGTCGCGACGATGTCCGGCGACCCTGCGACGCCCTTGGTGTCGGAGGTGAGTTCATGCCGCTCTTCCAGTTCGGCATCGAGATCGTCGATCGCCAGAGCGAGAACGTCCCTCACGAAGTTGCGCGTCACGCGCGGATCGAGGTCGCTCTGCCAAGACCAAAATATCGTATTCATCATCCCCCCGCCACGAACGGGCTGGCGCGGTCGCTTGGCCAAACAATTCCGGATCACCCAATCCGGCAAGCCCGAAGTTCTTGAACGCTTCCCAATAGCCCCGACCGCTGATGGAGGAGGCAATATCGATCGAAGAGCGATCTCTGTTTTTCAGTAATATAGAGTTCTTCATTCCCCGGGCGACAACCTCAAACGCAAGACGGAAGCGGCCGACGACCACTGACATACACGGCGCCCACCAGCACTTCCATCATATCAACCGCATCGGGGCAAACAATAATATCCAGAATGAGACAGTTTCCATTATCTTGATGCACAAAAATCGCGGATCATACTTAATGGCTCCTCGATTGGATATGACGACAATCACAAGATTGTCCGCTGAGATCGGCGCGATCCTGCGAGTAGGCGCAATCGCTGTATTTGGCCGGTTGCGGTCAGGCGGCTTTTGGGACGCGGTCGCGGCTAAGCCGACATTAGATCACCGACCCTCTCGGTGTAAACGGGATGCTCTGCCCCCTCAAGGAGGCTGGCCGCTTGCTGCCTTGAGCGCGGGAGTGATATCGTGCCGCTCGATTCTGAGCGCTTGCATGCACGCCAATCAGCCAGTCTTTTCGTCCTGTCGAAGGGTCAGATGCGCGACACTGATCGGACCTTCTGGCCAGTATTCGTCTTCCTCGGGCTTCTCCGGTCCGCCAGCGCTCAGACCGCGTGGTACCGATAGATACGGTGCGGCATCGTGGATGAATCCGATCACATTGCTATTTTGACGAAGCACGCCAGGTGCGCTCTGCACGATTGGAAGCGCACCGGTTACCCGGAGCAGTTCGTCGACGGTGAAAGACCAGTCGTCATTGCCGCCGGGCTCTGCCTCGCGACCGCAATATCCCCCGCCCATGGCCATCAGTGAGAGATACTGGCCTATCCTGATTTCCGCCTGAAAGCCATTCGGACGCGCTGGGAGCCAATGGGACCAGCGACGGGGCGTAAGAGCGAGATCGACGCCGCCATATTCCGCCGTGACGGAAGGATCGCCAATCAGGGGCATGCCCTTCAGGTCGCGAGGGCGAGGGTCATAGCTGGAATCGACAAAGGTGAACTGGGGCAGATCAGCTAGAAGCTCATATTGGGTCCAATCGGGCCCGGACAGCTTAATCTGGCCTTTTTTGCAACGTTTGGCTTGGACGAGCACCGCGCGTCGATCGTCGATTGTGCCGCCATAATCCTGATGATCGATGACGATAAGGAGGTCCGCAAGCTCACACCGCCCGGTTCCTCTGGTATAGCGGACCGGGGTGTAGCGGACATGCGGCCGGGAGTGGGTGAAGATCGCGGTCAGTTCCAGGCGATGAAACGTCGGTCGCAGAAGCGGCGTCCACGCCGCAGCGATCGCATCGAAGCCATCGAGCGTGAGCGCTCGAACTGCGCTCACCTCTCCGCAGGCGCGCGGCGTCCGCGCCCCGCCACGATCGAGAACATCGCACACAGCAGCGTCGGCCGTCGCGGCGAGTTGGTTGAAGAGCTGGGGATCATGCGTTAGCATCAAATAGCATTCCTATTGGGGCACCCACGAGGCGCTGTGCTTATGGCACACCGCATCGGTCGAGAAAGCTGCGCGAGAAGGTTGCGCTGCTCCAATCGTTGTCATCGGCGACATCGAAGAAGTGAAGCTCTATACCGACCTGCTCTAGTGCCTCGCAGAGAACAGCCTGTGGTTTCCTAGGGAGGAGCAATATTTTTCGATGACCGTCAAGGCGTGCAAGCATTTTAGAATAAAGGAGTAACTGACCGGTGCCGGCGTAAACATCGACAGCAGAGAATCCCGTCTTAATCTCGACCAAGATGCCACCGTCTTCCCCATCGATTTCGCCGTCCGTGTCGTAGCCCCGCGCTGGGATAGGTTTACGCAAATCCTTGTCGGCTGTTTTCAGTATTTCTTTTAGCGCCTGCCAAACTTCACCATGGCGCTTGCGCATCGTGCGGCTGCCTCCTTGCGACCAGAAGGTGGAACTGCCCCCTTCCTCGTCGCGACCAAACCGGTCCATAATCTCCGCCGCATCCGCCTTGGCCTGCGCTCGATCAACGCCTTCAGGAACGCGCAGTGCCGCGCAGATTTTTACAAATCTGGCGGTGTTGCGTCGCATTTCGTCTGCATAATCGGTGATCGGGGTAACGATGAACCAAAGGCGATGCGCCGCCTCGCCTTTCAGCCGCACATCCGCCGGCGTCATCCCGCTCAAATCACGGAAGTCGATCTCATCGACACGTGCTGACTGGTTGTTCTCGTGCAGCGTACCCTGTCTGATCATATACAAGCGTCCCAGCTCGTCGCGCGCGACAGCGCTTGATCCGTTTTCGGTTTTCGGATCCGAGGGGATATTGATCTGGACGGACCAGTCGCGACCGAACGGATCGACGCCCAAGGTTGCCTTCTCGTGCAACTCGCCATCGGGTGCATCGCCGTATGAGGCAACAGCAATTTGCTCGTCGGGCAGCCATCCGATCTTGCGGTCATATTGCGCAGCCTCCAGGATGGCCGCCTGCCATTTTCGGAACGCCGAGCGAACATCGCCCTTCCTTGTGACAATGTGGAGGCGCGGCACCTCCCTCCAAGTTTGCGTGACCATGCGATCGACCCGGCTGCGGACAGCGCCCATATTGTCAAGCGGTGCGTATCCCTTCACCCATTCCAGATTCATTGCAGCCAAAACCGCCGAGATATTCTGCATGCGCCTTTCGTAGGCGCTGTGATTTCGGGCTGAGAGCGCCGTCGCCAATATCTCACGCCGTAAGGCCGACTTGTTCAGTTTCGTGCCTTTCTGCTGCGCGGTCCAAAGTTGGCGATAGGCTCCGACACAGGCTTCGAGTTCATCATCCGTCCAACCCGACGACGAAGGGTTATTCGGCGTCGCTACCCGCTCGAAGCGTACCGATCTGCGTCCGGCATCGTAGAAGGCGTGATATCCGGCATCGAGCCAAGCGCTTCGCCGCGACAAATGATATTGCGTATTGGCCCAAAACTGCGACGTAGCGGCCCCGTCAGGTAACCATCCAACTATCTCCTCAATCGAGCTGAGTGGCAGTAAAAGCGATGCGGCGGTCTGCATTGAGAGATAGTCGAACAGCGGCTTGTATTTTCGGCTGTCTCGCTGCGCGACAGCATCGGCTTTCCGTGTACCGCGCGCTCTGAACTCGCCGGTCTCGGCATTAAACGCTTCAAGGTGCATGGTGAGGTGCTCGTCAGGCCATCGGCCGACCGTCGACCGCGAATTCGCGGTCGTGTCCTTCGCGACCAGCATGACGACACCAAAGTTTCTATCGCCGTCCCAAACATCCCTTAGATGGCGAATGCGAGCCTTGTTGCGGGGGCCACGCGCTATGCCTCGTCGGCGTTCAAGGAGGCCTCGAACGATCCGCTGATATCGTCGAAGCCCTACTGGCTATTCAACGCGCGCGTGTCGCTTGCCGGCGAGAAGGACGGGTGGGAAGTCGCGCTCTGGGGGCGCAACCTCACCAGGGAGCGCTATGTCGTCTCCGGCGTCAACCTCGCCTCGCTCGGCATCGTCAACCGCATCTACAACGCGCCGCGCACCTATGGCGTCGAACTCAGCTTCCGCTACTGAGGAACAAAAAATGACCATGTACGTACCGATTTCCGGCCATTGCGACCCTCGCTTCGACGCAGTGAAAGCAGCATTCAAAGGGAATTTCGCCGAGCGCGGCGACGTCGGCGCGGCGCTCTGCCTTATCGTGGACGGCAATCCAGTCGTCGACCTGCATGGCGGATGGCGCGACAATGCGCGGACGCAGAAATGGACGGCCGACACGCTCGTCAATCTCTGGTCGACGACCAAGGGCGTCGGCGCAATCTGCTTCGCCTTGCTCGCCGATCGAGGGCTTCTGTCCTACGACGATCCCGTCGCGCGCCATTGGCCCGAATTCAGCGCCGAGGGCAAGGAGGGCGTGACTATCGGCATGCTGCTCTCGCACCAGTCGGGACTCAGTGGCTTTGCATCACCCGCATCCGTCGTCGACCTGTTCGCCGGCGCGGAAGCTGCCGCCAGGCTCGCCGCGCAGGCCCCCTTCTGGAAACCAGGCAGCGGGTCGGGCTATCATGCGATCAGCATCGGCATCCTTGCGACCGAATTGTTCCGCCGGATCGACGGCCGGTCGCTCAAGGCCTTTGTGCGGGACGAACTCGCGGGCAAGCTGGCTCTCGATATCTCTATAGGTCTTGCGAGCGAAGACGAGGCGCGCCGCGCAGAGATCATCGCTCCGCCGGAGATGAGTTCGGCCGATATCGGACAACTCACGCCGGCACAGATCGCCGCGCTGGCCAATCCGCCCCTCGACCCGCGGCTCCCCAACGAGCCGGCCTGGTGCGCCGCCGATCTCGTCTCGGCAAACGGTCATTCGAATGCGGCCGCACTCGCACGGCTTTACGCCCGTTTCACCAACCGACTGGTAAATCCCGCGACGCTAGCTGCCGCAACGCAGCCGCGCATCGAAGGCGTCGACCTCGTTCTCGGGATGCCGGCACAATGGGCCGCTGGCTTCCTCGTCAATTCGGATGGAATCTATGGTCCGAACAAGGCGGCCTTCGGTCATTCGGGATGGGGCGGATCCTTTGCCTTCGCCGATCCCCATGCAAAGCTCGCGATGAGCTACACAATGAACAGGATGGGAACGATGCTTCGCGACGATCCGCGGGACGTGGCCCTGATAAACGCCGCTTACGCATGCATCTAGGGGATCCCGACAGACCAACGCGTGGTTATCAGCCCCTCGCCACGTATATGATTGGCTCGAGATAGCCGATGCAGGATACTAGCTTTGGCCGGTTGCGGTCAGACCGCTTGCCAGCCCCCTTTCGGCCTAACAGATATTCGACCTTCCACCCTCTCGGTGTGAACCGGATGCTCTCACCTTCTGCCAAGGCCTGTCGCAACCGACGCCCGCCATTGGTGCGGACGTCGGAGCATGTCCTCAGACGGTGCGAACGGTGCCTCCGTCGATGATGAATTCTGCGCCGTGGATCGCGGCGGCGCGATCCGACGCCAGATAGGCGATGAGATCGGCAACCTCATAGGGCTCCGCTCCACGTCCGATCGGGATCCCGCCCAAACCGTCAAGGACGGCTTGGCGGGCCTCTTCGATTGTACCGCCGGTGGCAGCCTGAAGTCGCTCCAGGAAGTCAGCGGCCGACTCGGTCATGATCCAACCGGGAGAGACGGCGTTGACCCGCACGCCCTTCGGTCCCAGTTCCTTGGAGATCGATTTGCTGTAAGTCCGGAGCGCAGCCTTCGCGGCGGCGTAGCCGGTGGTCGATTCCGGAAGCGGGAGGATCGACTGGATGGAGGTTACATGCACCACCGCGCCTACGCCCTGTTCGATCATGTACGGGACGAGGAAGCGATCCAGGCGGACCGTGGCGAGAAGGTTCAGGTTCAGCTCGGCGAGCCAGTGATCGTCGGTCAAGGCGGCAAAGCCGCCCCCCGGCGAAGACGAGCCGCCGATCACATGGGCGATGATGTCTACACCGCCCATATTTGCGAGCGCCGCGGCAGCCAGCATTTCGCTGCCCTCGGCCGTCGTCAGGTCGGCCCGGACGAACTCGGCACCGGCAACGGGCTCGGGGTTGCCGCGGGCGGCGGTGATGACACGGGCACCACCAGCGAGGAAGCGCTCGACGGTGGCGCGGCCCAGACCCTTGGTGCCGCCACTGACGACCACGCGCTTGCCTGCAAACTCGGCCGGATCAGCCTGAATGCTCATAGCGTGATCTCCAGCGTCTTGATCGCGTCGTTTTCGAGCGCGAAGCGATAGGTGAAGCGGATCGGGCTGCCCTTGAAGTCGCCATGGGCGGGGCCTTCGACAACGACCTGACCATTCTCGTGACGGATGCCATCAGGCGTGAAGATCGCCTTTACCGCCACGACCTCTTCCTCGAACAAGGTCCTGAGTTCCGCGTAACCTTCGAGACGGCGTCCGACGTCGACGAGAACCGCATCGGACGCGAAGGGTTGCAACATGGCATCCACATCGAGCCGGGCGTTAGCCTCGATATAATCGGCTATCGGCTTGGGTAACGCTTTTACGACCGTTTCGGTATCGCGGCGGTCATCGGCTGGGGTATCGGTCTGCATGACAAGTCTCCTTCGGTTTGACTTGCCTCCATATTAGGGGTCGGCCACTATTCTAATAAGTGGGCCAATCATGGATGATGTAGTGAAGGATTCGGGATAATGTCGCGACTGGCGCTTCGAGATTTCGACGCAGTGCTGGCGGTGGCGCGGCGCACATCTTTCCGGCAAGCTGCCATCGATCTCGGCATGTCGACGACCGCGCTCAGCCATATGATCGCAAGGATCGAAGCCGAGCTGGGCGTGCGCCTGTTCAACCGGACAACGCGGAGCGTGGCGCTGACCGATGCGGGACGGATTTTCGTCGATCGCCTCGGCCCCTCGCTTCAGGACGTGCGCGAAGCCATAGAGATCGTCCGTGAACGCCGCGCGACTCCTGCGGGGACGCTGCGCATCAATGCGCCGCCCTTCGCCGCGCGCTCGCCTGCCTTCACCGACCTTCTCCTGGAATATTCCCGCCGTTACCCCGACATGCATGTCGATCTGGTGACCGAGGGACTGTTGCGCGACATCGTTGCCGAAGGTTTCGATCTCGGCGTTCGCGTCGCTTCGCTCATCCCGTCCGACATGATCGCCCTGTCGCTTGGCGAGCTCCAGCGTTTCGCCGTTGTCGCTTCCCCTGCCTATCTGGCGGGGCGGCCGCGTCCGCTTGTGCCGACCGATCTGCATAGCCATGCCTGCATCCGCATCCGCTTACCCGATGGTTCGCTTTACCGCTGGCATTTCGAGAAAGGCGGCGACACCGCACAAGTCGAGGTGAGCGGGTCCATGACGTTCGACGAACTTGCGCTCTCGCGTGCGACGGTGCTGTCGGACTTTGGGATCGGCTTTTTCTTTGAACAGGATGTGGTTGCCGACATAAAAGACGGACGGCTCGTCCGCCTGCTCGAGGATTGGACCCCGTCCTTCCCGGGCCTCAGCCTCTATTATCCGGGCCGAAGGCATCCTTCCGCCGGCCTTGCAGCGTTTCTGGCATTAGCCCGCGAGCGCGCTTCCGCGACTAGGGTCAGGACTCATTGATCAGAGCCAGAAGATGACGGTTGCGGCGAGGGCGACGGCGGAGAAGAAGGCTTTCGGGCACCGATCGTAGCGTGTTGCGACCCGTCTCCAGTCCTTGGGGCGGCCGAACATGATCTCGATGCGGTTGCGGCGTTTGTAGCGGCGCTTGTCGTATTTGACGGTCTTGTTCCGTATTTTCCGGCCCGGGATGCAGGGCGTGATGCCCTTTTCCTGCAAGGCATCGCGGAACCAGTCGGCATCATAGCCCCGGTCGGCGAGCATCCATTGCGCTTTGGGCAGACTGTCGAGCAAAGCGGCCGCGCCCGTGTAATCGCTGACCTGCCCGGCGGTCATGAAGAAGCTTATCGGGCGGCCATTTGCATCGGTCACGGCATGAAGCTTGGTGTTCATACCGCCTTTCGTGCGGCCGATCAGGCGTCCCGGGCCCCCTTTTTTACCCCAAGGCTCGACGCCGTGCGGTGGGCCTTCAAATAGAGCCTGCCCCGGCGAAGGCCGGGGTCGCGTCGATCATGATCGTCTTGCGCTCTGGCGCCTGAGGTGTGGCCAAGCCCTCCATCATGCGGATGAAGATGCCTTTGTCGCTCCACCGCTTCCAGCGATTATAAAGCGTCTTCGCCGGGCCATACTCCCTCGGCGCATCGCGCCACCTCAGCCCATTGCGGTTGACAAAGATTATCCCGCTCAAAACCCGTCGATCGTCGACCCGTTCGCGGCCATGGCTCTTCGGAAAATACGGCTGAAGACGCGCCATCTGCTCGTCCGTCAGCCAATACAAATCACTCATCATTCAGGCTCCTCACCGAGAGCCTGAATCACAGCCGTCACACCAAATCAATGGGTCCTGACCCTAGTGAATTTTGAAGCGGAGCTTGCCGATACGTAACGCTGAAATGGCCGATTTGAGCCTCTCAGCTTTGCCGGCAAGTATTCGGATAGCCGACATTCTCAGTCGCATCGGGGCGCCGTGGTGTTGATCACACTCTCGGGCGGCGCTCGACGCATCTACTTGCCCGTAACGCTGATCCAATCGAGATCGAAGCGTGCAAGATATTTGCGCAGCCGATCGGCGTCATTCGTCGATCTGCGCTGATCCCGCGAGGCCGGGACGTTCGGCGCGGATTGCCACTTTTGGGAAACCACTTGGCCGCGAGCGCCGCACCATGCCCGCGCGAAGGTAGATGAGAGCCGCTGCCCACCATGGCGACGACGCTAAAGCACGGCGATTTTGTCGGAAAGGGAGTTCTCAGCGGCGGGGAATTTATGGGGCAGGAAAATTGTCGCCGCAATTTGGGGCCTCAATAGGGAATCCGGCGGCCGTCCCAGCCGAAGAGGCCGCCACTCTCAGCGGGCGAGAGCTGGCCGATGACGGCCAATAAATGCGCGGCGCTCTCCCGCGCGGAGAAGAGCGATCCGGGTCTGAGGCGCGCCTGAAAAGGCGCCGACAAGCGCGTGTCGACCGTTCCGGGATGGAGCGCAACGGCAATGGCTTCGGGGTTGCTCCGCACGAGTTCGATGGAAAAACAGCGCACGAGCGCGTTGAGCGCCGCCTTGGACGCCCGGTATCCGTGCCAGCCGCCCAGCCTGTTGTCACCGATCGAACCAACGCGGGCCGACAGAAATGCTATTACCGCGCGGCGATCAACCGCCAGCAGCGGCAGGAAATGTTTCGCGGCGAGTGCCGGGCCAATGCTGTTGACCGCCAGCAGTTCGGTCAGCGACGCCGCATCGATCTGACGAAAACTTTTTTCGGGACGGATCGCCGCGTCGCGGTGCAAAAGACCGCTCGCCACGATGACCAGGTCGAGCAGTCCTTCGCGCGATATTTCTGCCGCGGCCGCCGCCATGATCGACTCGTCGAGAATATCGATTGTCAGCGGATATATGGAGTTCCGCGCCCGACCAGGCGGCTGCCGACTTCCCGCATAAATGCGCTCGAAATCACCCGAGGCATCGAGCGCATCGACCAGTGCGCCGCCGATCCCGCCGCTGCTGCCGATTATCAGCGCGCGCTTGCCCGCCATCGCGATCCTCCAGATTGCATCGCCCGTGCGCGGGCCGATGACGCGATAGGCGATGCCGCGGGGCGGGGGTATATGGCTTTGGGGGCAATTCCCGTGGCGCCGATCAATAGCCGGCCTCGACGGCGAGCCGGATCGCGTCGGCGGTCGTTTCGACGCCGAGCGCCCGGAGCAGGGCCGCGCGGTGCATTTTGATGGTGCGTTCCGATAGCGACAGGGCGTAGGCAATCTGCTTGTTGAGCTGGCCGCCCGCCATCAGCTTCAACACCTCCCGCTGGCGCGGCGACAAGGCTTCGATCTGTTCGCGGGCGCGGGCCGCCCGGCCCGCGGGCAGCTCGCCGGCCGCATCGACTTCCACCTGAGACCCCAGGAAATATTCGAGATTGCCATCGGCGCCGAAGATCGGCGCCACCAGCACCGCGTTGCGGAAGGGCGTCCCATCCTTGCGATAGTTGAGAATTTCGACCAGCGCGGGGCGCCGTTCATGGATGGCGCTGCGCAAGGCATCGGTCAATTCGGGTTCGGTATCCGGCCCCGACAGAAAGCGACAATTCCGGCCGATGATCTCGTCCGCTTCATAGCCGGTCAAGGCCGCAAAGGCGGCATTGCATTCGACGATGGGATTGTCGGGCAGTCGGGGGTCGCTGATCACCGCGGCGATCGGACTCGCCGCAATCATCGTCTTCAATGACATAGGATTATGACCTGCTCTCCCAGGAAGTGCCCCAAGGGACATGTTGCGACAATTCGGGTGCCTCATGCAAGCCCGCTGTCCTGATGACATACAGCTTCGACAAAAACCTGCGGCGATTGCACGACGGCCATAAGCGCCAATCTGCCCGACCCCCGATGCAACCGGCGACTGGCCGCGCGTCCCGACGGAGGCGAATGTGACGCGCGTCGCCATCGTCGGGGCCGGCATCGCCGGCATCGCCTGCGCGTCCCGCCTTCGCGATGCGGGGATCGGCGTGACGCTGTTCGACAAGGCGCGCGGCGTCGGCGGGCGGCTGGCGACGCGGCGCGTGAAGACGAAGCGCGGCGAGATTGCTTTCGATCAGGGCGCGACCCATTTCACCGCGCGATCGGCCGAATTTCGGGCGCTGGTGGAAGGCTGGGAACGCGACGAGCTGGTCGCGCGATGGTCGGCCGCGGGCGAAGACGGCTGGGTCGGAACCCCCTCGATCAACACCCCGCTCAAGGCCATGGCGCGCGATCTGGACGTGAGGCTGTCCTGTCCGGTCACGGCATTGACCCGAGGCCCGGCGGGCTGGACCTTGCACAGCGAGGCGCAGCGCCTGGGCGAGTTCGATATCGCGGTGATCGCGATTCCGGCAGAGCAGGCCGCGCCGCTGCTGTCGCTGCATGATTTCGAGATGGCGCGCGCGGCGATGTCCGTCCGATCCTATCCTTGCTGGAGCGCCATGTTCGCCTTTGCCGAACCGCTTCGGGGTTTGAGCGACTTTGTCCGCGGATCGGGGCCGCTCGCCTGCGCCGTGCGCGACAGCGCCAAGCCGGGAAGGACGCCCGGCGAACGCTGGGTGGTGCAAGGCAGTTGGGACTGGTCGGAAGCGCATTTGACGCATGAAAGCGGTTCGATCTGCGCGCTGCTTCTTGCGGAACTCGGCCGACTGGCGGAATATGAACTGCCGCACCCCCTGCATGCGTCGGCGCACCGCTGGCTGTTTGCGCAGCCGTCGGGGCAGGATCGCCGACTGCTGTGGAATGCCGACATCGGCCTTGGTGCGTGCGGCGACTGGCTGTCCCATGGCTTTGCCGAATTTGCGTGGCAGACGGGCCATGCGCTGGGCGAGGCGATCATGCTGTCGCGGATGTCCGATGACGCGCCGAGGCCCACCGTGATTGCAGACGTCCCCTAGCGACCTGACCCAAAGGCCATCTGGCCGCACCATGCCCCCGATGCGCAGAGGGTGGAAACCACCGCCCGGCCGCGCCGAACCGAAGAGACGCCCATGCCCCCGACCATCCTCTGGTTTCGCCAGGACCTTCGGGTCAGCGACCATCCCGCGCTTGTCGCCGCTGCGGCCGAGGGCGCGGTCATCCCGCTGTATATCCTCGACGACGAGGGACCGGGTCGCTGGGCCATCGGCGGCGCACAGCGTTGGTGGCTCGACGGCAGCCTTGCCGCGCTCGATGCGAGCCTGCGCAAGCGCGGCAGCCGCCTGCTCCTGCGGCGTGGGCGCGCCGCCGAAGAACTCGCGAAGATATGCGGCGAGACGGGCAGCAATCGAATCCATGCCACCCGCTGTTACGAACCCTGGTGGAAAGCGGCGGACAAACAGGTTGCGGGCGCCGCCGAGCTGGTCCTTCACGACGGCAATTATCTGGCCGCGCCCGACAGCGTTACCAACGCGGGCGGTGGCCGTTACAGCGTCTACACGCCATGGTATCGCAAGCTTCTCGAACGAATGCCGCCGGCGCTACCGCTCGCGCCGCCCGACCATATTGAGGCCCCCGAACAATGGCCCGCCTCCGAATCGCTGTCCGATTGGGCACTCAAGCCGACGAACCCCGATTGGGCCCAGGGATTCACCGGATGGCAGCCGGGAGAGAAAGGCGCGTGGCGCGCGGCGCGCGACTGGATGCCGCTTGCCGGTGACTATAAAGCGAACCGCGATTTTCCCTCGCGCCCGGCGACGTCGCGCCTTTCGCCGCATCTGCACTTTGGCGAATTGACGCCGCGCGCGCTGTGGCATGCGCTGGGCGAGCGCGACGATCCGGGGGTCGCCTGTTACCGTTCGGAGCTTGGCTGGCGCGAACATGGCATCAATCTTGTCGACCAAATGCCGGGTTATGGCGACTGGCCGGGACGCGAGCGGTTCGGGACGCTCGCGTGGCGATATGGCCCCGAAGCGGACAGCGACTTTGCGGCGTGGACGCGCGGTCGGACGGGTTATCCCGTCGTCGATGCGGGAATGCGCGAGCTTTGGCAAACCGGCTGGATGCACAATCGGGTGCGGATGATCGTCGCCTCTTTCCTCGTCAAGCACCTGCTGATCGACTGGCGCCGGGGGGAACGCTGGTTCTGGGATACGCTGCTCGACGCCGACCTTGGGTCCAATGCGATGAACTGGCAATATGTCGCCGGGACGGGCGTCGATGCGCCCGTATTCTCGCGGATCATGTCGCCGATATTGCAGTGCGAGCGGTTCGCGATGGGGGATTATGTGCGCAGCTTCGTGCCCGAAATCGCGCATCTGTCCGACGCCGAAATCGTCGCGGCGCACGGCCAGGACGCCGCCGTCGCGGGCTATCCCGCGCCGCTGATCGGTCACCAGGCCGCCCGGGCCCGCGCCCTCGCCGTCTGGGAAGGCCTGCGCGATTGACCATGGTGCGCCAGCTCGTGCTGGTGCTGGGCGACCAGCTGTGCACCGATATTTCGTCGCTGCGGGATCTGGACCCCGCCGAGACGCGGATATTGATGGCCGAGGTCGCCGACGAGGCGGCCTATGTGCCGCACCACCGCAAGAAGCTGGTGTTTGTTTTTTCGGCGATGCGCCATTTCGCGGCCGCGTTGCGCGCGGCCGGCTGGCAGGTCGATTATGTGACGCTGGACGATCCGGCGAACAGCGGCTCGCTGGACGGCGAGGTCGCGCGGGCGCGCGACCGCCTGGGCGACCTGCCGCTTCGCGTGACCGCGGCGGGGGAATTTCGCCTTGCCGAAATCATGCGGCGATGGCGCCGGACGACGATCGTGCCCGACGACCGCTTCTTCGCCAGCCCGGCGGACTTCGTGCATTGGGCCGAAGGTCGCGCGCAGCTTCGGATGGAATATTTCTATCGCATGATGCGCCGCCGGACGGGATTGCTGATGGAGGGGGACGAGCCCGTCGGCGGACAATGGAACTTCGACGCCGAAAATCGCAAGGCCGCATCGCGCGACCTGTTAATGACCCGGCCTCCGCGCTTTCCGCCCGATGCGGTGACGCAGCAGGTCATCGCGATGGTCGAGCGCGCTTTTCCCGACAATTTCGGTGACATCGCGCCCTTTTGGTTCGCGGTGACGCGGCGCGATGCCGAAACGGCCTTCGACGAGTTCGTCGCAAACCGCCTCGCGCGGTTCGGCACGTTTCAGGACGCGATGCTCGACGGCGAAAAATTCCTCTATCATGCGGTGATCGCGCAATATCTGAATATCGGCCTTCTCGACCCGCGCGCAGTGTGCGCGGCGGTCGACCGCGCCTATCGCGAGGGTGCCGTCCCGATCAACGCGGCCGAGGGCTTCATTCGCCAGATCCTTGGCTGGCGCGAATATGTGCGCGGCCTCTATTGGTGGCGTATGCCGGGCTATGCCACGGAAAATGCGCTGGGGGCGACGCGCCCCCTGCCCGGTTTCTACTGGACCGCGAAGACCGACATGGCCTGCGTCGCGGCGTGCGTTCGCCAGACGCGCGAGGAGGCCTATGCGCATCATATCCAGCGGCTGATGGTAACCGGAAATTTCGCGCTCCTCGCCGGGATCGACCCCGGTGAAGTCCATCGCTGGTATCTTGCCGTCTATGCCGACGCCTATGAGTGGGTGGAGCTTCCGAACACGATCGGGATGAGCCAGTTTGCCGACGGCGGGCTGCTCGCGTCCAAGCCCTATGTGGCAAGCGGCGCCTATATCAACCGGATGTCGGATTATTGCAGTGGATGCCGTTACGACGTGCAAAGCCGACACGGCGCCGACGCCTGCCCGTTCAACTCTCTCTACTGGGATTTCATCGCGCGGCATTCCGAGCGGCTGAAGATGATTCCGAGAATGCAGCTGGCAGTGAAAAACTGGCATGGCCGCCCGGCATCGGAACAGCGCCAGATCCGGGCCTCTGCGCAAGCCATTCTCGATTCTTTGGACACCGCCGACGACTGCTACTGACCCGCCCCGCACCAAAGGACAGGTCGCGGTGCGCGCGCCCGCCGCCTAGTTTTGATGCGTCCCATCCCCCGGGGCCTAGGTTGGAAAAGGATAGCTTGATGTCAATTTCCCGAATCGCACTTGCCATTGCGGCCGCCGCCCTGTCCGCGGCCGGCGGCGTTGCAGTCGCCAAGAACCCGATGGTCGGCGGCGCCGCGATGTACGAGACCAAGAATATCGTCGAAAACGCGGCCGCATCGAAGGATCACACCACGCTGGTCGCCGCCGTCAAGGCCGCCGGTCTTGTCGATACGCTGGCATCGCCCGGACCTTTCACGGTGTTTGCACCGACGAACGACGCCTTTGCGAAGCTTCCCGCCGGAACGGTCGACACGCTTCTGAAGCCCGAAAACAAGGCGGCTTTGACGGGTGTGCTGACCTATCATGTCGTGCCGGGCCGGCTGACCGCCGCGGATATTGCGGCGCAGGCGCGTGCAGGCGGCGGCAAGGCCGTGCTGACGACCGTCCAGGGCGAAAAACTGACCGTCTGGCAGAAGGACGGCGCATGGTATGTCAGCGATGCCAAGGGCGGCAAGGCCCAGATCGGTCCTGCCGATGTCCTGCAATCGAATGGCGTGATCCACGTCATCGACGGCGTCCTGCTGCCCGCCTGACGCGACAGGCTGCGGCGCGGCGCGGGCGTTTCGGCCAGTCCCCCTCGCTGCGCTGTCCTGTTGGCGAGCCGTCTTCGGCCCTTCAGGCCGATCCCGGCCACGCGATGCCAAAGGGGACGGCGCGGACGAGGCGGTCGGCTATCCCGCCGGACCTAATTCCCGATCTTTGCGAAAGCCGCGGCGCCGACAGCAGGCGGTGCCGCGGTCGGCGCGGAGGGTTCGGCGGCGATGGCGGATGTCAATTCACGCGCGCTAGCCGCGCCGCCGGTAAAAATCGCCTCCATGCTCCGAACGCAAAGTGCGACGCTGTCGTCGGCAAGGTCGTAATAGACCTGCTTCGCCGCCCGGCGCGTCTTGACCAAATCGCCGCGGCGCAGTTCTGCGAGTTGCTGGCTGAGGGCAGGTTGGCCGATGGCCGTCGCCGCCTCGATCTCACCGACCGTCCGCTCGCCGCGGAGCAGGCACGACAGGATCATCAGTCGCTGCGGCTGGGCATAGACGCGCAGCTTTTCCACCGCCTTGTCGGCTAGCGCCCGATCCTCGTAAATCGCGCTCATGGCGCATCCATGGTGCGGCAGAACCAGCCCAGGTCGTCGCCTTCCATCACCTTTTCGGACGGCGGCGCGAGGAAGGCATCGCCCGGCCGCCAGCCTTCGGGTGTCAGCCGCGTGCCGTCGGCGGTCTGCTGGAGCGCCGCGACGGTGCGCAAAATCTCGTCGACCGAGCGGCCGACAGTGTGCGGATAGACCGTGATCGCGCGGACGATGCCGTCGGGATCGATGATATAGGTCGACCGCACGGCCGCGCTGTCCTGCGCCGCGGCGTCGATCATGCCATAGGCACGGCCGACCGCCATGCTGGGGTCTTCGACGATCGGGAAGTCGATCGCGATGCCGAAATGCGCCTCGATCGCGCGAACCCACGCGAGGTGGGCGTAAAGACTGTCGACCGACAGGCCGAGCAGCGCGCATCCCAGCGCCTCGAAGCCCGCTTTTGCTTTCGCGAAGGCGATGAACTCGCTGGTGCAGACCGGCGTGAAGTCGGCCGGGTGCGAAAAAAAGACGAGCCAGCGCCCGCGATAGTCGGACAGCGCAAGCTGCCCCTTCGTCGAGCGCGCGGTGAAATTCGGCGCGGAATCGCCCAGTCCGAGCGGTCGCGGGGCGTCGGTCATCTCAGTCATTCGCCTTCCCTTTGCGTGGCCGCCACCCCTTGCCTTTCGAGCCGGGTTGACGCAATCAATCTATTCATTTACATAATATATGTAAATATGAATTTATAGGAGCCTTTATGTCCGATAATGCGATTGCGAAGGCCCGCGCCCAGATTGACGCGGCAGGAAGCCAACGTCCTCAGATAAAATCCTTTTTCGACCATGCGACGAACACCATATCCTATGTCGTGCACGATCCCGCGACGCGGCGGGCGGCGGTGATCGACTCGGTTCTCGATTATGATCCGGCGGCCGGGCGAACCTCGTTCGCGTCGGCCGATACGATCATTGCGCATGTGAAGGCGGAAGCTTTGACCGTGGACTGGCTGCTCGAAACGCATGCCCATGCCGACCATCTGTCGGCGGCGCCCTATTTGCAGGAAAAGCTGGGCGGCAAGATCGCGATCGGCGAGCATATCGTCACGGTGCAGCGCAATTTCGGCAAGCTGTTCAACGCAGGAAGCGATTTCCAGCGCGACGGGTCGGATTTCGACCATTTGTGGGCGGATGGCGACCAGTTTCGCATCGGCGAAATTCCGGTGACGGTGCTCCATGTTCCGGGCCACACCCCCGCCGACAACGCCTATGTCGTCGGCGATGCGGTGTTCGTCGGCGACACGATGTTCATGCCCGATTACGGCACCGCGCGCGCCGACTTCCCCGGCGGCGATGCCCGCCAGCTGTTCCGCTCGCTGCGCCGTATCCTCGAACTGCCGCCGCAGACGCGGCTGTTCATGTGCCACGACTATCTGCCCGAGGGCCGCGACAATTATGTGTGGGAAACCACCGTCGCCGACGAACGCGCGCACAATATCCACGCGCACGACGGGGTGGACGAGGACGCGTTCGTCGCCATGCGCGAGGCGCGCGACATCGCGCTGTCGATGCCGCGGCTGATCATGCCGTCGATCCAGGTCAATATGCGCGCGGGCCATATGCCCGCGCCCGAAGACAATGGCATCCGCTACCTCAAGATTCCCGTGAACGCGGTATGATGGCCGCCTTTCCGCATGCGATGCCGGTCGAGGGGCTGCTCGGCGGCCTGTTGATCGGGATCAGCGCCGCGATCATGCTGCTCGGCAACGGGCGCATCGCGGGGGTCAGCGGCCTTGGTGCGCGGGCGCTCGGCATCGCCGACGCGGGGGCACCGCGCGCGATGGCGGCGGCGTTCATCATCGGCTTGCCGCTGGGCGCCGCGCTCGCCGCGCTGCTGCTTGGCGGGGTCATGACGCGCTATCCCGCGGCCATGTGGCAGGTCGTCGTGGGCGGCGTTGTTGTCGGCTATGGCACGCGGCTCGGGTCGGGATGCACAAGCGGTCACGGCGTGTGCGGCATGGCGCGCCTGTCGCCGCGGTCGATCGCCGCAACGCTGATCTTCATGGGCAGCGGCATCGCGACCGTTGCGCTGATGCGCGCGGGCGGCCTGTTGTGACGCGCCTGATGGCCGCCCTCGTCGCTGGCGCGATCTTCGGCGCTGGCCTGGCGCTGTCGGGTATGGCCGACCCGCAGCGGGTCCGCGCCTTTCTGGACATTTTTGGCGCGTGGGACCCCACGCTGGCCTTTGTCATGGGTGGGGCGCTGGTTCCGATGGCGCTCGCCTGGACAGTGCAGCGCCGCCTGGCGCGCCCCGTTTTTGCCGACGGCTTCGCCCTGCCCGCAACGCGCGGCATCGACGCGCCGCTTGTCGTCGGCGCGATGCTGTTCGGGATCGGCTGGGGGCTGAGCGGGCTTTGCCCCGGCCCGGCGATCGCTGGCCTCGCGCTTGCGCCCGCACAGGCCGGCATCGCGGTCGTCGCAATGATCGCGGGCATGGCGCTGCACCGCCTGACGCGCCGCTGAAAAAGAAAAGGGAGAGGGTCTATGGACATCAGGACAATCAATGCGCGGCTGAGCGTCAGCCCGCAAATCCGCCCCGAGGACGTGCCCGCAATCGCCGCCGCGGGCTTTCGGTCGATCATTTGCAACCGTCCCGACGGCGAAGAAGCGGGCCAGCCCACCTCGGCCGCGATGGCCGCCGCGGCACAGGCGAACGGGCTTGCCTTCACCCACCTGCCGGTCGTGGCGGGCAAATTGGCCGATACCGATGCCGCGTTGATGGCAAATGCCCTTGCCCACCTGCCCGGCCCGGTGCTCGCCTATTGCCGGTCGGGCAGCCGTTCGGAAAAGCTGTCCGCAATGGCGGAGCCGCAGGATAGCGCGGACGGGCTCGCGGAGTTCGATATCGTCATCGTGGGTGGCGGTTCGGCGGGGATTGCCACGGCGGCCAGCATCCTGCGGCGCAACCGCGACGTCAAACTGGCGGTCGTCGAACCGTCGGAAGACCATTATTACCAGCCCGGCTGGACGATGGTCGGCGCCGGGGTGTTCGACCCCGAATTCACCCACCGGCGCGAAGCAAGCCTGATCCCGCCGGGAGCAGAATGGATCAAAAGCGCGGTCGCTCGATTTGAGCCCGACGCCAATCATGTCGAACTCAGCGACGGTCGCCGCATCGGTTATCGCGTCCTGATCGTCTGTCCCGGCATCAAGCTGGACTGGGATGCGATCCCAGGGCTTGCCGAGACGCTGGGGCGCAACGGCGTGACATCGAATTATCGTTATGATCTGGCGCCCTACACGCATCGGCTTGTCCGCGAGTTCGCCGGCGGCACCGCGATCTTCACCCAGCCGCCGATGCCCATCAAATGTGCCGGCGCCCCGCAAAAGGCGATGTATCTGTCGTGTCATCGCTGGGAAAAGGCGGGCGTGCTCGATGCGGCCGATGTCCAGTTCCATACCGCAGGCACGGCGCTGTTCGGCGTGCCCGCCTATGTCCCCGCGCTGATGGACTATGTCGACCGCTATGGCATCGATCTGAATTTTGAATCGAAGCTGGTTGCGATCGACGGACCGGCGCGCAAGGCGACTTTTGAACAACGCCGCGGCGATACGCTGACCACCGTCGACCAGCATTTCGACATGATCCACGTCGTGCCGCCCCAAATTGCGCCCGACTTCATTCGGTCGAGCCCGCTCGCGGCGCCGTCGGGATTCGTTGCGGTCGACGAAGCGACCCTCCAGCACCCCGACTATCCCAACATCTTCGCCCTCGGCGATGCCTGCGCCGCGTCGAACGCCAAGACCGCCGCCGCGGCGCGCAAGCAGGCGCCGGTGGTCGCGGTCAACGCGCTCGCCGCGCTCGCGGGCCAGCCGCCGGTGGCCGATTATGACGGCTATGGCAGCTGCCCGCTGACCGTCGAGGCGGGCAAGATCGTCCTCGCCGAATTCGGCTATGGCGGCAAGCTGTTGCCCAGCTTTCCGGCGTGGCTGATCGACGGCACCCGCCCTTCGCGCCTGTCATGGCTGCTCAAGGACACGATCCTGCCGCCCGTTTATTGGCACGGGATGCTGAAGGGCCGCGAGTGGATGGTCAAACCCCACATGATCGACGCGAACGGTTGAGCCGGTGATCGACGCGCTTCATTACGGCCTCGGCGGCGTGTCGGGCGTGCTGGTCGGCTTCGTGCTCGGACTCGTCGGCGGTGGCGGATCGATCCTCGCCGTGCCGTTGCTGCTGTATCTGGTTGGCGTGAAGGATCCGCATGTCGCCATCGGCACCAGCGCCTTCGCGGTCGCAGCCAATGCCGCGATCGGATTGTGGAACCACTCACGCGCGGGGACAGTCAACTGGCGCTGCGGTTTCATTTATGCCGCGGCCGGCGTCGTCGGCGCCTTTGGCGGGTCGACCGTCGGCAAAAGCATCGACGGGCACCAGTTGCTCCTGCTTTTCGCGCTGCTGATGATCGCCGTCGCGATCCTGATGTTCCGCGGACGCGGTGACGAAGGCATCGAGGGCGCGATGTGCAGCCGCGAAAATGTTGGCAAGGTCGCCGGTTACGGGCTGGGCACGGGCGTCTTTTCGGGATTTTTCGGGATCGGCGGCGGTTTCCTGATCGTCCCCGGCCTTGTTGCATCGACGTCGATGCCGATCCTGCGCGCGATCGGCACCTCGCTGGTCGCGGTGACGGCGTTTGGCCTGACGACCTCGTTCAATTACGCGCTGTCGGGACTCGTCAATTGGCCGCTGGCGGGCGTGTTCATTCTCGGCGGCATCGCGGGCAGCGCAATCGGGACACGGGCCGCGCGGGCATTGTCGGCGGAAAAGGGCAAGCTGAACATGATTTTCGCCGGATTTGTGATGATCGTCGCCTTTTACATGCTGTGGAAAAGCTGGGCCGAACTGGCGGGATAAGGGGAAGAGACATGTTCAAAAGCATCGAGGCGCGCCTTGCGCCGGGACCGCGTACCAGCGCGCTGGTCGATCCGCTGTTCCGCCTGCTGACCAGCCTGATCTTCATCATCGGCGGGCTCGGCCACTTCGGCCAGCATCGCATGATGCTCGACCGGATGGCGGAATCGCAATGGGCGGCGACGGTTCGCATGATCGGCGATCCGTCGGTGCTGCTGTGGCTTTCGGGTATCGCCTTCGTCGCCGCCGGAGTGACGCTGGCATTGGGGTTTATGACACGAGCCTCGGCGCTTATCCTGTTCGCGACGCTGGTCCCGGTCACCATCGCGGTGCACCTTGTCCCCGATCCGTCGCACGTCGGCCCGCTGTTCAAGAATATCGCGATCCTTGGCGCGCTGCTCCTGATCTGGGCGCGCGGACCGGGCGCTTTCGCCTTGGACAATCGGCCCACTCCCCGTGGCGGCAAAAAATGATAGCATTGCCGCCAGAAGCCCCCGTTGGAGAAAGATGATGATCGAACAGGACTGGGCGATCCTGCTCGCCCGTATTCAATTTGCCTTCACGGTAAGCTTTCACTTCCTGTTCCCGGCCTTTTCGATCGGCCTGGCAAGCTTCCTCGCGGTGCTCGAAGGGTTGTGGCTCAAGACCGGCAAGGGCGTTTATGCGAACCTCTACCGCTATTGGCTCAAGATTTTCGCGGTCGTGTTCGCGATGGGCGTCGTGTCGGGCATCGTCATGTCCTATCAGTTCGGCACCAACTGGTCGGTCTTTTCCGACAAGGCCGGGCCGGTGATCGGGCCGCTGATGGCCTATGAGGTGCTGACCGCCTTTTTCCTTGAGGCCGGTTTCCTGGGCGTCATGCTGTTCGGCATCAACAAGGTCGGCCGCAAGCTCCATTTCGTCGCGACGCTGGCGGTGGCTACGGGCACCTTCATCTCGGCCTTCTGGATCCTGTCGGTCAACAGCTGGATGCAGACCCCGACGGGGTTCGAGATGGGCGCCAATGGGCAATTCCTGCCCGGCGACAGCTGGTTGCCGATCATCTTCAACCCCAGCTTCCCCTATCGCCTCGTCCACACGGTGCTCGCCGCCTATCTGACCACCGCCTTTGCGGTCGGCGCGGTCGGCGCGTGGCATCTGCTGAAGGATCGGCAGAACCCCGGCGCGCGCAAGATGTTTTCGATGGCGATGTGGATGGCGGCGATCGTCGCGCCGATCCAGGTCGTCGCGGGAGATTTCCACGGGCTCAACACGCTGGAGCATCAGCCGGTCAAGGTGATGGCGATGGAGGGCCATTATGACAGCCATCCCAATGGCGCGCCCTTGATCCTGTTCGGTATTCCCAACAGCGCGGAGAAGCGCGTCGATTATGCGATCGAAATTCCGAAAGCGTCCTCGCTGATCCTGAAACATGATCTCGATGCGCCGATGAAGGGGCTCGACACCGTTGCCGACGCCGACGAACCGCCCGTCGGCATCGTCTTCTGGGCCTTTCGCATCATGGTGGGCCTTGGCATGGCGATGGTCGGCATCGGGCTGTGGAGCCTGTTCGCGCGCACGCGCCGCCGGCTTTATGACACCCGGTGGCTGCACCGCGCGGCGGTGGCGATGGGACCGAGCGGCTTTGTTGCGGTCCTCGCCGGCTGGGTCACCACCGAAGTCGGTCGCCAGCCCTTTACCATATATGGCCTGCTGCGCACTGCCGACAGCGCATCGCCGCTCGACGCGCCAGCGGTCGCCGCATCACTCGTCGCCTTTGTCGTCGTCTATTTCGCCGTGTTTGGCATGGGCATCTGGTATCTGCTGCGACTGATGAAGAAACCGCCTGAAGCCCATGAAAAACCGCCCGGCGACGCGCCGATACGCAGCGCCGGGCTGACACCCGCACCGCAGATATTGGCAGGGAACGGCGGGGCCAGCGACAGCAAAGGCGGGGAGCAAAGTTGATGGACCTGACGATCATCTGGGCGGCCATTATCGGCTTTGCCATCATCGCCTATGTTGTGATGGACGGGTTCGACCTTGGCATCGGCATCCTGTTCCCCTTCTTTCAGGTCGGCCGCGATCGCGACACCGCGATGAACAGTATCGCGCCGGTGTGGGACGGCAACGAAACCTGGCTCGTCATGGGGGTCGGCGGACTGCTCGCGGCGTTTCCGCTCGCCTATGCCATCATCCTGCCCGCGCTTTACGCGCCGATGATCGCGATGCTGCTCGGGCTGGTCTTTCGCGGCGTGGCGTTCGAGTTCCGCTGGCGCGACCCGGCGCACCGCGCATTTTGGGACCGCGCCTTCACCGCCGGTTCGATCGTCGCGACCTTTTCGCAAGGGATCGCGCTCGGCGCCCTGCTTCAGGGCATTACCGTGGCGGACCGCGCCTATGCGGGCGGCTGGTGGGAATGGCTTTCGCCGTTCAGCCTGCTCACCGGCGTCGGGCTGGTCGTCGGCTATGCCCTGCTCGGCGCCTGTTGGCTCAACTGGAAGACCGAGGGCGCGTTGCAGCGACAGGCGGTGACCTATGCCGGACGGCTGGGTATCGCGCTGCTGATGATGATCGGGGCGATCAGCCTCGCGACGCTGACGCTCGAAGCCCAATATCACCAGCGCTGGCTCGTCTATCCCGGCGTGCTGGCGACGGCGCAGGTGCCGCTCGCGACGGTCATCGTGACCTTCCTATTCTATCGCAGTCTGCGCCTGAAACGCGACGCACAGCCCTTTTTCTGGGCGCTCGCCCTGTTCGGCCTGTGCCTCGTCGGCCTTGGCATTTCGATCTGGCCCGACGTCATTCCGGCGCGCGTGACGATTTGGGAAGCCGCTGCCCCGCATCGCAGCCAGGTCTTCATGCTCGTCGGGGCCGCGATCATGGTGCCGATCATCCTCGCCTACACCGCCTGGTCCTATTGGGTGTTCCGCGGCAAAGTGGGCGAGGATGGGTATCATTGACGATGCCACGCTGGCGGAAACTCGGCTGGTTCGTCGCCATCTGGGCCGCCAGCGTCCTGGTGCTCGCAGCCGTCGGACTGATCATCCGCGCCGTCCTGCACAGTTGATCCGGCACGATGTCGTCGATGACGGTCAAAGCTCGGGTCGGCGCTTTCCGGCGTCGCGCAGGCGCGCCTTCGCCGCCTCGCTCTCTTGCTCCGCAATCTTGTTCGACAACAGGACGGCGGCGTCATAGGCCATTTTCAGGTCGAAGGCGGTGACGCGCATCCACGTCAGCACGCCATCGCGATTCCAGCTTAAACTGGCCTCGATAACGCGGCCGCAGCCCGCGCGGCGGCCCGCTTGCCAACGGCTTTTGGTGAGCGAATTTTCGAGCGTCACCCCGTTATAGAGGCCGATATCGGGGCCGCCGCTTCCCACAAAGCTGTTGTCGAGCGCTTCGCGGCACGTTTCGCTCTCGCGCCTGTCCATCGGTGCCCCGGCATCGTTCCAATACCACAGCATCGAGCCGCCCGACGTCCGCTGGGCTGAGGGGACGCCGCGAATGAAGTTGGCGGTGGCAAGCCCCTTGTGAAGATGCGGCTCGCCATATTTGTCGATCAACGCCTCGATCGTGTTTGCCACCGACGGCGCCTCCGCCAGACGGTAGGTGCGGTAGTGATGGATGCCCCATACCCGCTCACGCCCCGGATCGGGCAGGAAGCTGACCGCAAGGATGCGGCGACCGACCCGTTCGCCGCCGGTATGGGCGGCCGGGTCGCCCATGATTTCGGACCGGAACGCCGACACAAAGACCATGTCGTTGCGCCCGTTCAGGCGGACCTTGTCGATGAAGAAATCCCTGCCGCCGCGATGGACGTTGGGCATGCCCGCCGCCCCGACAGCCGCGGTTGCCTCGGCGGGCGGCATCCCCAGCCGGATGCCGTTGACGTCGATCACCTGCGGCGGCTTTTCGGCGGTCTGCGCCTGCGCCTGCGCCTGTGCGGGGGCGGAGATGACGACGGACGCGAACAGAAGCGCGGGAATGCCGATCCTCATCCTTTCGCTCCCTTGTAAAAGCGCGCCTTCGCGGGAAGCTGCGCCGCGGTGCAATGGGTCCAGGCGTCGCCGTAAAGCGCGGTCTCAAAGGACTTTGGCCCGGTGATGCGATAATCAAAGGTCGCCGGGCCGGGGCGTCCGTCCATGTCGGGGCAGCTTTCGATCTGCCGGAACGTCTGGCTGCCCGTCATCTTCAGGCTGGTGAATTTGCAACTGTTCTGCGCCATCACGACGCGATCTTCGGCGAGGTAGATCGCCGTATCGGCAAAGGGCTTGGCACAGGTGCCGATACGCGAGTCGATATAATAGCCGACGGGCAGCGGGACGACCCGCGACTGGCCGGGCGTTGCCGCCGCCGACGCGCCGACCGCCTGCGGACACTGGCGTTCGAGCGACCGGATGGCTGCGGTCGATCCCGCAAGCGAAAGATAGGTGATTTCTTTCCACTCGTCGCCGCCATCGACGCTGGCATAGACCGCCACGTCGCTGTCGGCGCCGGTCAGGATCGCCTGGGTCGCCGGGTCCAGTGCGCCGCTGAAATCGGGCTTGCCGGGTTCGAGCCTCAAGGGCTGCGTCGCCTCGGTCTGGGCCGCGTGACTCCTGAAGCCGATCAAAAGCGGGCGGCCCGCAGCAGGAAGGTCCAGCGCCTTCGTCGGCACCACGCTCATATAAAGGCCGCCGCCCGGCTGGCAGCGAAGCCCCAGCGCGGCGAACTGGGGATGGTTCGTTACCGCCGCGACGGCGCCGACGCCGGTGCCGCCGAACTGCCAGCGCGCGGCATGACCGGGCGATGGCGGCGGCGCCTCCTCGCCGCCTTCGGTGCCCACATCCTCGGGCGTCCCGCGCCGCTGTCCGGCCACCGCCCATTTGCGCCCGTCCCAGCGCAGCACTTGCAAACACATGTCGGCGCCGACGCTGCCGCAGACCGTTCCATGGACCGACAGGCCCAGGCCGGTGCCCCCGCGATCGAGCTTCACTGGCTCCCAGCCGCGGACATTGTCGCTGAAGATTTCGGTGAGGCCGCCGCGGCCCGACCCGAAGATCGCGATCATGCAACCCGCCGTGCCGCACCACGCCGAATATCCCTGGTTGGAACAATGCGCGGCGCCATATTCGACCACCCAGTCGGGTTTGCCGTCCCCCGTCACTTCGGTTTCGACCGCGAAAGCGGCGCGGTCCGGAACGAACTTGCCGCCGCCGGTGCGGCATTCTGCCTTCAGCTCGTCATAGACGGCCTGCACTTCGCGCGGCCAGGGTTTGGTCTGCGACTGCACCATCGCGGCGACAGGCAGCAAGGCTGAAACGACGGTAAAAAGCGAACGGATCATCATGTCCCTCCAAGCCGGTCAAAAATCCTCTTCGGAATATTCCCACGGCTTCCAGTTTTGCGCCGACGAGCACCATGTGTAGCCCCCCGTCCACCAATTGCCCTGTTCGACGATGATGAACTTTGGATTGTTCATGTCGATGACTTGCCGCTCAATTTCGCCGCCCGTCCGGTATCGGCCGTCGCCAAGCGGCTCAAACGGTGTGACCCCGTAAAAATCCTGCGGCCCGATCATGGATTTGCCGTCAAAGATGAAATCGGGGTCGCCCTGCCCGCGCGCCAGCCCCTCGCAAGCCGCGCGGTTGCGCGCCCAGAGGCCCGTCGCCATCGGCAATCCGGCCTTGCTCGCCTTTGCCTTTGGCGCAAAGGCGGGGGCCAGTTCGCAGATCCGTCCTTCGAGCGAGCGGCCGCCATAGACATATTTGCGTCCGTCCCAGCGCACGAACGAAAAGCAGTCGCTGCCCGGTCCGCCGATCTCGACATCGGGCCATGCGATGCCCTTGCGCGGGTAAAAGGCCGGGATGCCCATTTCATCGATCATCACCGTCCAGCGCGATCCCGATCGGGCAAGCAACTTGAACGACAGGCCGGTATTGCCGAAGCAATAGCTGCTGCCGCCGCTGACGATCGCTTCCTCGGCGCCGTCGCCGTTCAGGTCGCGAAACTCTGCGCTCTCCAGCCCGTACCAGCTGTCCTTCGGAACCGGCTTTATGTCGGCTTCGCAGCTCGCCATCCAGGCGCCGCCGCGCTGCTGGTAACCCGCGGCGCGCAGCGCGGCGTCGCGGTCCGCCGCCGCGGGCGCCGTTTGCGCAGCCTTTTCAGGGGCGGCCGCGGCGGCTTTCGCCTGCCCGGCCGCCCCATCCCCGCCCCCCGCGGGTGTTTCGCCGCTGCTGCAGGTCGCGATCAGCAGCGCCGACAACATCAGCGGGGACAGGGATATCAGTCGCGCCTGCGGGCGGCGGGTCATGCGGCTTCTCCCTTCAGGTCGCTTTTAAGCCGTCCATGCTGCGCCTTTGCCTCGGCAAGCAATTCGTCGACCCGTTCGCGCACAGCTGCTTTCAACCGCTGATATTCCCCCTTTTTCTGGGTGTAGCGATAAAGCGCCCAACCGAATGCGCCGGCGGGCAAGACCCACCAGAGTTCGACCATCACGACCGGACTCAAAAGCGCGACAAGAATCGGGGCGAACAGGATCATCTTGCGCGACGGCCGCTTGTACAGCGGCCATTCGAGCCGATGATCGGGTGAAAAGGTCGAGCCCGTATTGTGATTGTGATAGGCGACGTTGTAGCCCCAGCCGGGACGCGAACCGATGCGGACGACGGTCACGCGCTGGCCCTCGCGCGCGGCAAAACCGCCGCCCTTGATCGTCACTTCCTCTTCGTCGTCGTCGGCATATTCCATGAAGAAGCGCATCACTTCGGTGCTCGTCGATGACACGCTGACCGTCGGCGCCGAGATATGGCCTGATCCATTGTGGATATAGCCGCCACCCCCGCTGCTCGACGAGCTCACATGCGTTTCGGTCCAGTTGCCAACGCCGCGGACCGTGCCGGTGCGGAAAAAGCCGTGCATGTCTTCGACCTGCCGGACGGGCTGCTCCTTACCGCTCATCATCACCTCCCCGAATTCAATCGCGGGATATTGCTCGCACATCCTTGAATTTACGTCCTGATCCTGTTCTAAAGCTTTTCTAAAGAATGATCGGGGGGCTGTGATTTCTATGTCGGGAACTCATTCGTCGCGGCGCCGACGGCGCCTGTGGCATTTTGCGAATGCCGATTTCGATGAAGCGAGCTGGACGCTCCGCGTCGATGGCCGCAGCGTCGCTCTGGAGGGCAAGCCGCTCGAGGTGCTGCACGAACTGCTGCTCCGCGCCGGCGAGGTCGTGACGAAGGACGAAATACTCGACGCGGTGTGGCCGGGCGTTACCGTCGTCGAAGGCTCGCTCGCGACCGCCATCTCAAAATTGCGCAAGGCGCTCGGCGGCGCGGCCGACGCGATCATCGCGACGGTGCCGCGCGTCGGTTATCGCCTCGCCGCGCCCGTCACGGTCGACAGTATCGACACGCCGCTCGCGCCGCGATTTGCCTTCGCGCCCGGCGATGCCGTTCCGGGGCGCAAGCTGTGGCTTCTCGACCGTCCGCTGGGCGACACCGGCAGCGAGGATGTCTGGCGTGCGCGCCAGGCCAAGACGGGCGAGGTTCGCGTCTTCAAATTTGCCGATGCGCCCGATCGCCTCCGCAGCCTGAAGCGCGAAGCGGCACTGTCGCGGCTGCTGTCCACCGGGCTGGGCAAGGCGGCGCCGATCCCTGCGCTGCACGAATGGAATTTCGACACGGCGCCCTATTTCCTGGAATATGCGTGGGGCGGCGACGACCTGTTGCAGTGGGGCGACGATGCGGGCGGGCTGTCCGCGATCGCGCTCGACGAACGGCTGTCGGTTGCCGCGATGATCGGGCGGGCGCTGGCCGCGGTGCATGGCATGGGCGTGTTGCACAAGGATCTGAAGCCCGCGAATATCCTGGTCGACCGGACCGACGACGGGCTGATGGTCCGGCTTGTCGATTTCGGCAGCGGGCGCCTGTTCGACGACACCATCTTTGCGGCCTATCAGATTACCGACCCCGGCTCACTCGATACCGACCTCGGCAAGGACGAACCGCGGTCGGGAACGCTGGCCTACCGCGCGCCCGAACTGGCTGGTGACGCCATTCCGACAGTGCGGAGCGACATCTACGCGCTCGGGCTTATTCTCTACCAGCTCGTCGTCGGCGATTTTTCGGCGACGCTGGCGCCCGGATGGGAAACGCGCGTCGCCGATCCCTTGCTGCGGGACGACATTGCCTGCGCCGCAGCGGGGGTTCCCGGCGAACGGCTCGCCAGCGCCGAAGAGCTGG
>Ga0155548_108_pt2 | contig 35312 bp, 33 predicted proteins | sample RifCSPhighO2_12_FD_107205 | JGI IMG/M metagenome (GOLD analysis project Ga0155548, IMG submission 107205) | Sphingopyxis sp. RIFCSPHIGHO2_12_FULL_65_19
GGCGCTGAAGCGCGCCCGCGAAAAGGAAAAACGTTCGCATACCGCCTCGTCGGGGCCGCGTGAGAAGCAGGTCCGCGAAGTCGTCGTGCCCGAAAGCATCACGGTGCAGGAACTCGCCAACCGCATGGCCGAAAAGGGCAGCGACCTGGTCAAGGCGCTGTTCAAGATGGGCAGTCCGGTCACGATCAACCAGGCGATCGATCAAGATACCGCCGAACTGCTCGTCACCGAGTTCGGGCACGAGATCAAGCGTGTCAGCGAAGGCGATATCGACATCCGCCACGACGAGGATGTCGACGACGCCGCGCAGCTCAAGCCGCGTGCGCCGGTCGTCACGATCATGGGCCATGTCGATCATGGCAAGACCAGCCTGCTCGACGCGCTGCGCGGCGCGAATGTGCAGGCGGGCGAAGCCGGCGGCATTACGCAGCATATCGGCGCCTATCAGGTGAAGACCCCCGACGGCTCGCTCGTTACCTTCCTTGATACGCCGGGCCACGAAGCCTTCACCGAAATGCGTCAGCGCGGTGCCAACGTCACCGACATCGTCATCCTGGTGGTGGCTGCCGACGACGGGCTGAAGCCGCAGTCGATCGAGGCGATCAATCATGCGAAGGCGGCGGGCGTCCCGATCATCGTCGCGATCAACAAGGTCGACAAGGAAGGCGCCAATCCGCAGCGCGTCCGCGAACGCCTGCTCGAACATGAGCTGGTGGTCGAGGAAATGGGCGGCGACGTGCAGAATGTCGAAGTCTCGGCGCTGAAGAAGACCGGCCTCGACAAGCTGCTCGACGCGATCGCGGTGCAGGCCGAGATCATGGAGCTGAAAGCCAACCCCGACCGCGCCGCCGAAGGGACGGTGATCGAAGCGAAGCTCGACAAGGGCCGCGGCCCGGTCGCCACGATCCTCGTCCGCCGCGGGACGCTGAAGGTCGGGGACATCTTTGTCTGCGGCGCCGAAAGCGGCCGCGTGCGTGCGCTGGTCGACGATCATGGCAAGCAGATCAAGGAAGCCGGTCCGTCGATGCCGGTCGAGGTCCTCGGCCTCGGCGGCGTCCCGATGGCGGGCGATACGCTGACCGTCGTCGAGAATGAGGCGCGCGCCCGCGAGGTCGCCGCCTATCGCCAGGAACAGGCGACGCGCAAGCGCACCGTGCAGGCGCCGGTCAGTCTGGAAGGCATGTTCGAGGCACTGGCCGACAAGGCGAACGTCATCCAGTATCCGGTGGTCATCAAGGGCGATGTCCAGGGCAGCGTCGAGGCGATCGTCAATGCGCTGAACAAGATATCGACCGACGAGATCAAGGTCCGCGTGCTCCAGGCGGGCGCCGGCGCGATCACCGAAGGCGATGTGACGCTCGCGGCGGCGACGGGAGCCCCGATCATCGGCTTCAACGTCCGCCCCAACGCCAAGGCGCGCGATATCGCAAAGCGCGAAAAGGTGCGCTTCATGTATCATGACGTCATCTATCACCTGACCGACGAGGTCCGGAAGGAAATGGCGGGCGAACTGGGGCCCGAGCGGATCGAAAATGTCGTCGGGCGCGCCGAGGTCAAGGATGTCTTCCCCGCCGGCAAGCGCGACAAGGCCGCAGGCCTGCTCGTGCTCGAAGGCGTCATCCGCAAGGGGCTGCACGCACGCCTCACGCGCGACGACGTCATCGTTTCGGCGACGACGATCTCGTCGCTGCGCCGTTTCAAGGACGATGTCGCCGAAGTGCGCGCCGGCCTGGAGTGCGGCGTCGTGCTGGCGGATACGAACGACATCAAGGCGGGCGACCACCTCGAAGTCTTTGAAGTCGAACTGCGCGAACGGACGCTGTAACCGGCGTCCGCTTCGCAGGGCGGTGGAGGCCACGCTATGGCTCGCTATGTGGCGCTGTTCGGCAGCATCAATGTCGGCGGTAACCGGCTGACGATGGCCGACCTGCGCGCCGCGTTCGAGGCCGAGGGGTTCCGCGATGTCGAAACTGTCGTTGCCAGCGGCAACGTCATCTTTTCCTACCCCACGCGCCCGACGCGCGGGCTGGAGGAAAAGCTAACGCTGATGGTCGACGATCGGTTCGACATGACCGCCGCGGCGCTGGTGCGGAGCCGGGACGAGCTGGCGGCCGCGATTGCCGACAATCCGTTCGCGGGCACGAACGAAGATCGGTTCGTCCACACGATGTTCCTCGACGGCCAGCCGACCGCGGCACAGTTCGACGCGCTGGCCGCCGACAAGTGGATCAGGCCGAACGAACGCATCGCGCTCGGCGACCGCGCGCTCTATGTCGACTATGGCGACGGTGCGGGCGACAGCAAACTGACCGCGCGGATGATCGAACGCCGGTTGGAGTGCAAGGGCACGGCGCGCAACATGCGGTCGATCGCCCGGATCGTCGACAAGCTCGACCAGTTGGAGAAAACACGCCCATGAAGACCGAAAAGGACCGGAAAAAGGACAACGGCCCCTCGGTGCGCGTGCTGCGCGTTGGCGAACAGGTGCGCCATATCCTCTCTGAAATCCTCGCGCGCGGCGACGTTCACGACGACCAGTTGGCGAAGCAGCCGGTGAGCATCACCGAAGTGCGTATGTCGCCGGACCTGCGCCACGCGACGGTGTTCGTGAAATCGCTGCTCGGCAAGGATGAGGAAGCGGTGCTCAAGGCGCTGCGCACCAACACCGCCTGGCTGCAAAAGAGCGTCGCCGAAAAGATGAGCATGAAATATGCCGCAAAGCTGAAATTCCTCGCCGACGAAAGCTTTGACGAGGCAAGCCATATCGACAAATTGCTGCGCGATCCGAAGGTGGCGCGGGATTTGGAGGGTGGCGAGGGCGAAGCCTGAGGCTGGCCCAACAGATTTCCGTCATCCCGGCCTTCGCGGGGACGACGGTGTGAAGAAGTCTATCTCTTCGCCTTGATCCCCGCCGCCGCTTCCAGCTCGACCAGCGCCTCTTCCAGATAGTCGATCATCCGCTGCGCGTGCGGCACGCTGCGGCGACACGCCGTGATGCCGAAGTCGATATTCTTGTTGTTCGACACCTGCGTGATGTTCATCGCCATGCCGTCCACCGGAATGGACGCAGGATACATGCCGTCCAGCCGCGCGCCGTTCCAGTACATCTGCTCGCGCGGGCCGGGGACGTTCGAGATCGTCACCGAATATGCGGGAAATTTGTCGGCGGTGCGCGTCAGCGCGGTCAGCATCATCGGGAAGCTGGTGATGGCGGTATAGAGCTGGATCTGTGCCGCGGTCATCGCCCGCAGCTGCGCTTTCGCCGAATTCATCGATTCCTGGATCATCGCCATCCGCGTCGCCGGGTCGTCGATATGCGTCGCCAGATTGGCGGTCACCGACGCAACCGAATTGCCCGAATCGACGTCATCCTTGGGTCGGATCGATACCGGCGCCATGGCTTTCAACGGCTTGTCTGGCAGTTCGTTCAGCGATTGCAGATATTTGCGCATCGCCCCCGCGCACATGCCCAGCACCGCGTCGTTGATCGTCCCGTCATAGGCCTTGCCCATCGCGCGCACGCGCTCCAACGACCAGCTTTGCGCGACGAAGCGCCGCGCGCCGGTGATATTGCGGTTGAAACTGGTGCGCGGCACGCCCGCAAAGGGGGTGCTCAGGCCGTCGCCGCCGATCCCGAACATCGCCGCCAGATACTGGTTCATCGCCTTGGTCACCCCGACGCTGTTTCCCCACTGCTCTTTCAGGAAATCACCGATCGCCTTGATGTCGGTCAGGTTTGGGCGCGACGGCTTTTTCGGCGTCGGGAACTGGCGTTTATAGGCTTCATAGGCTTCGACCGACAGCGGCGAGAAGGCCCGCCGCTCGTCCGGGTCGGCGGACAGCATCGAATTATAGAAATGGATGCTCGCCGCGCCGTCCATCAACGCATGATGCACCTTCTTGAACGTCGCGATCTGCCGGTTCGGCAGGCCCGATATCAGCGTGATTTCCCACAAGGGGCGGGTGCGGTCGAGCAGGCCCGAATGGAGCCGCGAGGCGAGCTCGAACATTTCGCGATAGCGTCCCGGCTTGGGCAGCGCCGCGGCGCGGACGTGATAGTGCATGTCGATGTCGCGGTCGGGTTCCAGCCGGATCGGGCCATATTGGCCGAATGGCGTCAGTTTCAGCACTTCGCTGAACGGCCGCCGAAGCCCCTCGGATTGCCGGAGCAGCGCGAGCTGTTCGTTCAGCCACTCCGTTTCGTCGACCTTGTCGGGAAGCGTGTAAAGATTGATGCCGCCGATGTGCATCGGGGTTTCGCGGCTTTCCCCCCACAGGAACATCGCGTCGGTCACCGGCATCAGTCGCATCGCAGCTCTCCCCACTGTTTATGCTGCATCTTTTGGTGCGCAGCATGACAGCGGCGGGGGGGGAGTCAAGCCGCGGCCCAATTCGACGGTGACGAGGGTCGACAGGCAGGTTATCGCGCGGACATGGCAAAGCTCTATTTCTATTACGCCAGCATGAATGCCGGCAAGTCGACCACGCTGCTTCAGGCGGATTTCAACTATCGCGAGCGCGGCATGGAAACGATGCTGTGGACCGCCGCGCTCGACGATCGTTACGGCGCGGGCCAGGTGACCAGCCGGATCGGGCTGATCGCCGACGCGCATAAGTTCGATCCCGACAGCGACATGTTCGCCGCCGTGACCGCCGAGCATCGCGAACGCCCGCTCGCCTGCGTGCTCGTCGACGAAGCGCAGTTCCTGACGCGGGCGCAGGTGCTGGACTTGGCACGGCTTGCCGACGAGGCGGGCATCCCAGTGCTCTGCTATGGCCTGCGCACCGACTTTTCGGCCGAGCTGTTTCCGGGTTCCGCCGCCTTGCTCGGCATCGCCGACGCGCTGGTTGAGCTCAAAGCCGTGTGCGAATGCGGGCGAAAGGCAACAATGAACCTGCGCGTCGACGAACAGGGCCGCGCGGTGGTCGAGGGCGCGCAGACCGAAATCGGCGGCAACGATCGCTATGTCGCAATGTGCCGCCGCCACTTCATGGCGAAGCGGCGCGAAGCCGCGGACGCGCGCGCCGATGCTTGATCGGCTCTACGTCGACCTCGCCGATGGCGATCTGAAGCTCGTCAGGCTGAGCGCGGCGCACCGCGAGGCGCTGCGCGCCGTCTGCGCCGCCGACGCCGATATCTGGACGATCTATTCGTCGAGCTTTGGCCCCGATCATTTCGACACCAGCTTCGCCGCGCTGATCGGCGGGGGCGGCCGCATGCCTTATGCGATCCTGGCCGGCGACCGCCTGGTCGGCATGACCGCGTGGCTGCGTCCCGACGTGTCGGCGCAGACGGTCGAGGTCGGGAACAGCTTCATCGACCCCGCCGTCCGCGGGACAGGGTTGAACGACCGGGTGAAGCGGCTGATGCTCGATCATGCCTTTGCGGTCGGGGTCCGCCGCATCGAGTTTCGCATCGACGAACGCAACGGGCGCAGCCAGGCGGCGGTCGCCAAGCTGGGGTGCACAAAGGAGGGCGTCCTGCGGTCGGAGCGGATCACTTGGACCGGCCATGTCCGTGATACCGGGCTCTGGTCGCTGCTCGCGGACGAGTGGGCCGCGCGTTCGTAGGTTTTTTTGCCTCTACGCGTGGTTGGGTCAGCATGGGTTCAGCCGCGCCGGTCTATCCGATTCGCAATGAAATCGAATCTCGCACTCTCCCTGGCCGCCATGCTGCTTCCCCTTTCTGCGGCGGCGGCCATCGAGCCTGCTTCCCAGGCATCGACTGACGAACCCCGCGCGCTCGGCGTCGAATCGAGCATTGTCTTTCCCAGCGACAGCTCGATCCGCAACTGGAAGGCCGACGGCAATCGCGGCATCTGGATTCAGGATCGCCGCCGCGACTGGTATTATGGCACATTCGCCGGCTATTGCCGCGACGTCGATTTCGCCCAGGCGATCGGTGTCGAAACGCGCGGCGCCGGGCGGCTCGACCGTTTTTCCTCGATCATCGTGCGCGGCGAAAGCTGCCCGCTGACCTCGTTCGTCACGTCCGACGGGCCGCCGTCCAGGAAGGACAGGGCCGCGGCGAAAAAGGCCGAAGCGTCGGCCGAAAATTGACAGTCCTGCCTCCGGGCCATAGCGGCGCTGAATGAACGGCTGGATCATTCTCGACAAACCCGTGGGACTCGGTTCGACGCAGGCAGTCGGCGCGGTGAAGCGCGTGTGCCGTGAGGCGGGGCTGGGCAAGGTCAAGGTCGGCCATGGCGGGACGCTCGATCCGCTGGCGTCGGGGGTGTTGCCCATCGCGCTGGGCGAGGCGACGAAATTGTGCGGACGAATGCTCGATGCGAGCAAGATTTACGACTTTACCGTGACGTTCGGGACCGAGACCGCCGGGCTCGATGCCGAAGGGGAGGTTGTCGCGACGAGCGGTGTGCGGCCGACGCTGGCGGACGTTAAAGCGGTGCTGCCGCGTTTCACCGGAGCGATCGAACAAGTGCCGCCCGCTTACTCGGCGATCAAGATCGACGGGCAACGCGCCTATGACCGGGCGCGCAAGGGCGAAGAGGTCGAGATGAAGGCGCGAGCGGTGACGATCCACTCGCTTCGTCATGCCGGACTTGATCCGGCATCCATGCCAGAGTCCGATGAATGGACCCCGGATCAAGTCCGGGGTGACGAAAGGGGGGAAGGGCGGCTTGAATCCATCACCCTCACCGCGCATGTCTCGAAAGGCACCTATATCCGCAGCCTCGCGCGCGACATCGCACATGCCGTCGGCACCGTCGGCCATGTCACGATGCTCCGCCGCACCAGGGCGGGGCCATTCGGCCTCGAACAGGCGATTTCGCTGGACAAATTGAACGCGTTCGGCCAAGGGGCCGCGCAATCAGAAGTATTTCTGCCGCTTGAGGCAGGGCTGGTCGACATCCCGGCTCTGAACCTTTCCCCGGAAGCGGTAGGGGCGATCCGTCAGGGTCGCGTCTGGACCGGGTGTAGCACGGATGACGGGCTCTATTGGGGAAGGGACAGCGAACAGCGTCCCGTCGCCCTGATCGAGGTTTTGGCGGGAACGCTGAAGGTCGTCCGGGGCTTCAATCTGTAAGCAAGGATGTTCGAGGAAAAGAGTTTATGTCGATTACCGCCGAGCGCAAAGCCGAAGTCATCAAGGACAATGCCCGCGAAAAGGGTGATACCGGATCGCCGGAAGTCCAGGTTGCGATCCTGACCGACCGCATCAACAACCTGACCGATCACTTCAAGGCGAATCACAAGGACAACCACAGCCGCCGCGGCCTTCTGATGATGGTCAACAAGCGCCGTAGCCTCCTCGACTATCTGAAAAAGAAGGACGAGGCCCGCTATTCGGCACTGATCGCGAAGCTGGGTCTCCGCAAATAAGAATTTCTGGCGGCCCCGGTTTTCCGGGGCCGCTGTCATATTGGCTCCGCGCAAAATGCCGGACCACAGGGCCGCTCCCGCATTCGGCGGGGCCGCCATCGGGGCAGACAGACGCCCTAGACCGCCCCGGGCCGGATTGCCCGGAATCAGAGGCCCCGCCCGGCATAGGGCCCGGCGGGCGAAGGAAACCACATGTTTGACGTGAAAAAAGTATCGATCGAGTGGGGCGGTGAAACGCTGACGCTCGAAACGGGCAAGGTTGCCCGTCAGGCCGATGGCGCGGTTGTCGCGACGCTCGGCGAAACGATGGTCCTGGCCGCGGTCACCGCCGCCAAGACGGTCAAGGAAGGGCAGGACTTCTTCCCCCTGACTGTCCACTATCAGGAAAAATATTCGGGCGCGGGCCGCATTCCCGGCGGCTTTTTCAAGCGCGAGCGCGGCGCGACCGAAAAGGAAACGCTGGTTTCGCGTTTGACCGATCGTCCGATCCGTCCGCTGTTCCCCGAAGGTTTCTATAACGAAATCAACGTCATTGCCCAGGTTCTGAGCTATGACGGCCACAACGAGCCCGACATTCTGGCGATGGTCGCCGCGTCGGCTGCGCTTACCATTTCGGGCGTGCCCTTCATGGGCCCGATCGGCGCCGCGCGCGTCGGTTATGTCGATGGCGAATATATCCTGAACCCGACCGACGCGCAGGTTGTCGAAGGCGACCTCGACCTGGTCGTCGCTGCGACGTACGACGCAGTGATGATGGTCGAATCCGAAGCCAATGAGCTGTCGGAAGAGATCATGCTCGGCGCCGTGCTGTTCGCGCACGACGCGTGCAAGGAGGTCGTCAAGGCGATCGTGAAGCTGGCCGAACAGGCTGCCAAGGATCCCTGGGACATGGCCGAACAGGCCGACCTGACCGCGGCCAAGGACAAGCTGAAGAAGCTGATCGGCAAGGACATCGCCGCCGCGTACAAGCTGACCGACAAATCGGCCCGCTCGAACGCGCTGAACGAAGCCCGTGCCAAGGCCAAGGAAGCTTTCGCCGACGCCGCGCCGCAGGACCAGATGGCCGCCGGCAAGCTGATGAAGAAGCTGGAAGCCGAAATCGTTCGCGGCGCCATCCTGAAGGACGGCAAGCGCATCGACGGCCGCACGACGACGCAGATTCGTCCGATCGTGGCCGAAACGCACTTCCTGCCCCGCGCGCATGGCTCGGCGCTGTTCACGCGCGGCGAGACGCAGACGATCGCGACCTGCACCTTGGGCACCAAGGACAGCGAGCAGATGATCGACGGCCTGAACGGCCTCAGCTACTCGAACTTCATGCTGCACTATAACTTCCCGCCCTATTCGGTCGGTGAAGTGGGTCGTTTCGGGGCGCCCAGCCGCCGCGACATCGGCCATGGCAAGCTCGCCTGGCGCGCGCTGCACGCGGTGCTGCCGACGAAGGACGAGTTCCCCTATACCATCCGCATCACCAGCGACATCACCGAGTCGAACGGCTCGTCGTCGATGGCGTCGGTTTGCGGCGGTTCGCTTGCCATGATGGACGCCGGCGTTCCGCTGAAGCGTCCGGTTTCGGGTATTGCGATGGGCCTGATCCTCGAAGGCAAGGATTTTGCGATCCTGTCCGACATCCTGGGCGACGAAGATCACCTTGGCGACATGGACTTCAAGGTCGCGGGCACGTCCGAAGGCATCACCACGATGCAGATGGACATCAAGATCGCGGGCATCACGCGCGAGATTTTTGAAGCTGCTCTGAACCAGGCCAAGGAAGGCCGCGCGCACATCCTCGGCGAAATGGCGAAGGCGCTGGGCGAAGCCCGCACCGAGCTGTCGGCGCACGCGCCGCGCATCGAAACGATGCAGATCGACAAGGCGAAAATCCGCGACGTCATCGGCACCGGCGGCAAGGTGATCCGCGAGATCGTCGCGACCACCGGCGCCAAGGTCGACATCGACGACGAAGGCCTGATCAAGATCTCGTCGAGCGATCTCGACCAGATCGAGGCTGCCCGCAAGTGGATCAGCGGCATTGTCGAGGAAGCCGAAGTCGGCAAGATCTATGACGGCAAGGTCGTCAACCTGGTCGATTTCGGGGCGTTCGTGAATTTCATGGGCGGCAAGGACGGCCTGGTCCACGTCAGCGAAATCGCCAACGAGCGCGTCGAGAAGGTCGCTGACGTCCTGAGCGAAGGCCAGGAAGTCAAGGTCAAGGTTCTCGAGATCGACCAGCGCGGCAAGGTTCGCCTGTCGATGCGCGTCGTCGATCAGGAAACCGGCGAAGAACTGGAAGACACCCGCCCGGCGCGCGAACCGCGCGGCGACCGCGGACCGCGCCGCGACGGTGAAGGCCGTGGCGATCGTGGCCCGCGTGGCGGCGGTGGCCGTGATCGCGGCCCGCGCCGCGACGGCGGCGGCGAAGGCCGCGGCGACCGTGGCCCGCGCCGCGAACGCAGCGAAGGTCCGGAAGACCAGGGTCATGTGCCCGACTTCCTGAAGGACTAAGCGCTTCGATTATCGGACAAGAGAAGGGGCTGCCGAGAGGCGGCCCCTTTTTTTTGGCGCCGCCAATGTTAGGAATGGAGCAAATTGGCAGGGGGCGTGGGCCGATGCGTAAATGGGCGATGCTGTGTCTGGGGGCCGCCGCGATTGCCGTGTCGGGCCTCGTCGGTGTCCCGACCAGCGCCTGTGCCTGCGTCGGCCCGATGCCCGACAGCGAATTGCGCGCCTTGATCCAAAAGGCCGACAAAGGCGACGTTCGCGCCACGGGGCAAGTCTGGCAGGAATATGCCCTCGTTCGCGAGGATGTGCGGCGCGGCAAGATTTGGGCGAGCCGTGCCATCCGTGTCGGCGACCCCGATACGATGGAGTTCATGTCCGACAAGTGGATGTGGGAAGGCCAGCGCACCCCGGAAAAACGGTACAAGCTGGTTTTCTACGATGCCGCGATCCGTTTGCTGGAGAACGGCTATCGCAATCGCAACATGCTTTCCACATGCGATGCGGGCGGTATGAACGAGCGATATTTTTACGTCGCGCAGCTTCGCAGCGCCCGCGCCGCACTCGAAACCGCGCGCAGCGGACCTTCCATATGGATTCAGCGCGCAGGCAAAGGCAGTTCATCGGCCGCTTATCATGTTGCCAACCATTATTTCTGGGTCGAACTCGATCAGACGCGACGCGGCCAGTGGGAGCGCCGCGCGTCCGAACTTGGCGACCCCATGTATGCCGGGCGCATCGTCGACCAAAGACCAGAGGCCGATGACATGCGCGACATCGACCGCGCCCTCCGGCAGAAGGTCGTCATTGCCAGGCTGGGCGATCGCTGGGTCCAGCATGCCGTGACGGCGGAGCTTCAGCAGCGCATGGTTCTGACGCGCCATTTTGCGAGCGGTAAGAGCGGGAAGCCAAAAGGACTGAGCTGCACCAACGCCTAGGGTCCAGGCCCTAAGAACCGCGCGGCGCGTGCCGCTTGGCTCGATGGCAATAAAGACGCAACTGGTCAGCCCGCGGCGGCATCGTGGGGGCGCTTCGGTCGAATTATTTTGTTTCGATCCCCGCGATCCGGTTCCCGGCATCTTCGCGATAGAGCGACCAGTCGGCAGGGCATTTGTTCACCGCCCTGGGCAGGCCCTGCATGCCTTCGGTGATCCAGCAATCGTTGAAGATCGAGCAATAGCAGGACCGGACTTTGAGCTTCCATCGCTCCTTGTTCAGCGCCTGCCACACTTTTTCGGATGCGGCGCTGCGCGGGAAGCTGACGAATTCGATGGTTTCGCCGGGCCGCACGGCAATCCCGGTCGAGGGTGACGTCGAAAAGCGCAGCGCGCGCGGCTCGGCTTGGGTGCAGCACGTCCTCAGCAATTCGAGCGGAGTGCTGATCGGCTTGCCCTCATAGCGGATTTCGATGGGGCCCAGGATTGCGGGACCGACGCCATTGTTGGTCAGCGTCAGCGCGATATCCTGATTGCCTTCCTCGTCCCCGTTGCTCGTCCCGAATGTGACGAAGGGCATGACGCCGCCGGTCTGCATCTTCTGCGTCGCATCAGCCTGGACGAACGCAAACCAGGCGAGCGCGAGCGAAGCGATCAGTGCGGGCAAGCCGATCAGGAAATGGGCGACCGTGATGAACGGCAGATAGCGCAGGAAGCGCGAGCCGATTTCGGCGGCTGGCGGGGCGGGTGCGGGGACGGTCGGTTCCGGCGCGGCGTCGGGTTTCGGCGTCTCGGTCATCATGGCTCTCCATCGGGTCCCGCCGCTGCCTAACGCGCCTTTTTCCATTTTCCAATCCGCGCTGTTGTTGACAATGGTTCGCAATAGCGACTAGGCCGCCCGCGAACATGTAACCTGTGGGGGCCTCGATGAAAATTCGCACCAAGATCCTGATGAGCTGCGCCACCGCGCTCGCGCTGGCAAGCCATGCCGCCCAAGCGGAGGAAGGCGAAGCCGCATCGACGGGCGACATCGTCGTGGTCGGTGCGCTGACCGACGTCGAGATCGACCGCGAGGAAATCGAGATCATCCAGGCGAACGACCTGGCCGACCTGTTCCGCGGCGTTCCGTCGGTATCGGTCGGTGGCGGGGTCGGGGTGGCGCAGAAGATATATGTCCGCGGGCTCGAGGATTCGTTGCTGAACGTGACGATCGACGGGGCGCCGCAGCGCGGCACGCTGTTCCACCATATCGGCCGCGTGACGATCGAGCCCGAACTGCTGGAAACCGTCGATGTCCAGGCCGGCCCGGGCGAGGCAACCGCGGGGTTCGGCGCGGTCGGCGGGGCGATTCGCTTCCGCACGCGCAACGCCGTCGACATGTTGCAGGATGGCCGCGACATCGGCGGCATCGCAAAGGCCGGCTGGTTCAGCAACGACGGTTATAAGCTGAGCGGCACCGTCTTTGGCCGCATCGCCGGCGATATCGGTATCCTCGCCTCCTACGTCCATGTGAACCGTGACCCCTATCGGGATGGCGACGGGGTGCGCCAGCTTGCGACCGGGGCCGAGCAGAATCTGGGGTTTGTGAAGGTCGGCGGCGAACTGGGCGGCGGTCACCGCGTCACCGCCAGCTACGAACAGCGGCGCGAAAGCGGCCGCTTCGGCCAGCGGCCGAATTGGCCCGTGCTCGCCGGTGATCGCCTGTTCGAGGCCAGGGGCAAGCGGCAGACCGCCGTGCTGAACTATGGCTATGAAGGCGACAGCGGCGTGGGTGTCGAGGCGACGGGATATTGGACGCGCACCAATTTCTCGCAGGATCGCTTCGATCGCTGGGGGCTCTATGGCGCCGAAATCGAAACCTGGGGCTTCGACGTTCGCGCCAGGTTTGCGATCGCGAACCACGACATCACCGTCGGTGCCGAGCATCGCCGCGACGAAGTGACGAGCGAATATCTTGGCGATCCGGCGATGTGGCAGCCGTGGGCATGGGACCCTGCGGTCGGCCGTTTCGTTGAAAAAGGGTCGCTGATGGGCGTCTATGTCCAGGACCATTGGCGCGCCGCCGAACCGCTGCTGATCAGCTTTGGCGCGCGTTACGACGCCTATGACCTTGACCAGACGACCTATCGCACCGGCACGAAGAGCGACGGGCTGAGCTTCAATGTCGGTGCCGAGCTGGAGCTTGTGCCGGGCCTCAGCGTCAATGCCGGTTTCGCAGAGGCGTTTCGCGGCAAGGAAATCGGCGATGCCTTCACGCTGGAAAAGCGTCCGGGGCGCCTGTCGCTGTCGCCGACGCTCCGGCCCGAACGCGTCGATAACATCGAAGGCGGCGTGAAATATGATCTTGGCGGCTTCACCGCGTCGGCGGTCTATTATGAGATGACGATCGACGAAGTCATCCTCGACCAGCTGGGGCGCGACGCCGCGCAGCCGATCCAGGACGCGGTCTATTACGAGAATGTCGGCAAGTTCAAATCGAAGGGCATCGAGCTGCGCGCCGGGTATCGCGCTGGCCCCTTCAGCATCGACGGCTATTATAATCACTATGATTCGCGGCTGAACGGCAACCGGATCGAGGGTTATGAGCATATCGCGCTCGGCAATTCGATGGGGGACAATTGGTCGGTGACCGCCGGTTTCCAGCCGAACGATCATGTCAATTTCCGCGCCAGCCTGACCCGCTATGACGATCTCGACAATATCGAGGTGCTGTTTCGCGAGGTGCAGCTTTATCCCGACGATATTTCGGAAACGCAGTTCATCGACAAGCCCGGCTATACCACGGTCGACCTGTTCGGCAGCTGGCGCCCGTTCGGGACCGATCGGCTGGAATTGCAAGCGGCGGTCTATAACCTCTTCGACAAGCGCTATATCGCGCATGCCAGCGTCGCGGATTACGGCCAGATCGGCCTGCCCGATTATGCGATCGTGTCGGGGCTGCCCGAACCGGGCCGCAACGTCCGCCTGACCGCGTCTATTCGCTTCTGATGGCTGGCGCGGCCGTCCGGCGGCGGCCGCGCCATGCGCTGAAGCTGTGGCACCGCTGGTTCGGGCTCCTCGCCGGGCTGTGGCTTGCGCTGCTCGCGCTCACCGGCATCGCGGTCACCTTTTACGATGAACTCGACAGCGCGCTGAACGCCGATTGGCGGACGGTGCCCGCATCGGCGGAGCGCGCGCCCATCGGCGATGCGGTTGCCGCGGCCGAACGCGCGCTGCCCGGCTTTGCCCCGAACATGATCGAGCTGCCGGGCCATGCCAAGGACAGCCTGTGGATGATGGGCCGCATGTCCGTCGCGGGCGGCCAGCGGCCGGTGCAGGTCTTTGCCGATCCGCGCGACGGGTCGATCCTTGGCTGGCGCGAAAGCGGCGCGATCATTTTCGACCGCCGCCATGCGATGGACATCCTCTACGGCCTGCATATCGACCTGCTCGCGGGACCCTGGATGACCTGGTTCTTCGGGCTCGTGTCGCTGCTGTGGGTCATCGATCACGCGATCGCGGCGATGCTGTCCTTTCCCAAAGGCATGCACTGGCTGCGCGCGTTTCGTACCCAGGGGCGGCGCGGCAGCCTGAAGCGGCTGTTCGATTCGCACCGCGCGTGGGGCCTCTGGTTCCTGCCCGTAACGCTTGTCCTCGCGGTGACGGGCGTCACGCTCGCCTGGCCCGACGACAGCCGCGAGGCGGTCGCGCTCGTCTCGCCAATCAGCGGCCGCCTCCACGAAAGCATGGCCGACGTGCCGCAGGGCGGGGCGCGGACGATCGGCGTCGATGCGGCGATGGCGAAGATTATCCGCGACACCGGCGGGCGCGTCCACAGCGTCCGGCTGTTTCCCGATCATGGAGTGTATGCGGTGCGCACGTTCGACGCGCGCGATCGCGACGACCAGGGGCGGCTGTGGCACTATGTCGCGATGGACGACGGGCGGATCACCGGGACGCGGCATGACAATGGCACCAGCGCCGGCGACCAATTCTTTGCCTGGCAATATCCGCTCCATTCGGGAAAGGCGTTCGGGCTCGGCGGGCGCTTGCTGGTGCTGTTCGGTGGTATCGTGTCGCTCTGGCTGTGTCTCAGCGGGGTCAGGCTGTGGTGGCGTCGTCGGCGATGAGGCGCGGCAAAAAGGCTCGCGCTCGCCGCCGCTTTGCGCTTAATATCGGGCCATGCTGACGATATTTCCCGCTTTTGTCCTGGCGGCAGCGCAGATGGCGCCTGCTACCGTCCCGGCGCCCGCGCCGCGCCCGCAAACCGTGCGACCGATGATGGCGCCGCCGCCGCCACCGCCGCCGCTGCCCGTCCCGCAGGTCGAGGCGCCCGAAACGCGCCCCCATGTCGCGCTGGTGACCGACGCGGGCACGATCATCGTTCGGATCGAGAATAAACGCGCGCCGGTCACGGCCGCAAATTTCCTCCGCTATGTCGATACCAAGCGGATGGACGGGTTCAAATTCTATCGCTCGACGAAAAGCTGGGGTCCGGCGAACCAGCTTGTCCAGGCAGGCAATCGCGGCGACGCGCGCAAGAATTTTCCGCCGATCGCGCATGAACCGACAAAGGCCACCGGCCTGACCAACTGCAAGGGTGCGCTGTCGATGGCGCGGCTCAACCCCGGCGATGCGACAAGCGATTTTTTCCTGCTGCTGTCGGACATCAAGGGTTTCGATTCGGAAGCCGTCGGCGGCGACGGCGCGGGCTTCGCGGTGTTTGGCGAAATCGTCGCCGGCGCCGACGTCGCTGCGGCAATCTTCAACGCCCCGATCTCGCCCACCGCGGGCGAGGGGGTGATGGTCGGCCAGATGCTCGACCCGCAAGTGACGATCAAGACCGCCCGCCGCGTTCCCGCACCGGCCGACGCGCCCAAGGGGTGCGTCGTAAAAGCGCCGTAACGCGGCGCCGGACCCCATCATTTATTTTGCGTTCATCCGCGCTGTGGCTATACCGCGCGCATGACTCAACATGCCCCTTCGCGCGCGACCCTGCGCCTGCTCGCCGCCGCACTTGCGATTACCCCCATGCTGGCGGCCTGTGCCGGGGGCGGCAATGTCAAAAAGGATACGCGTTACGTCGCCCGCGACGTCAATACGCTGTACCGCGCGGCGCAGGACCGGCTCGATCGCGGCCAATATGGCCTCGCAGCGGCGCTGTTCGACGAGGTCGAGCGCCAGCATCCCTATTCGCCCTGGGCACGCCGCGCGCAGCTGATGAGCTCGTTCAGCTATTATATGGACCGCGAATATACCCCCGCGATCGAGGCCGCGCAGCGATTTCTGGCGATCCATCCGGGCAACAAGGATGCGCCCTACGCTTATTATCTGATCGGCCTCAGCTATTATGAGCAGATCAGCGACGTGACGCGCGACCAGAAGATCACGCAGCAGGCGCAGGCCGCGCTGGGCGAAGTGATCCGCCGTTATCCCGACAGTCGCTATGCCTCCGACGCACGGCTCAAGGTCGACCTAGTTCAGGATCACCTTGCAGGCAAGGAAATGGAGATCGGCCGTTTCTACCAGCGCAGCTCGAACTGGCTTGCGGCATCGATCCGCTTTCGCGAGGTCGTCGACAAATATCAGACGACGAGCCACGCCGCGGAGGCCCTCTATCGCCTGACCGAATGCTATCTGGCGCTCGGCATCCCGGCGGAGGCGAAAAAATCGGCCGCCGTGCTGGGTGCCAACTATCCGGGCAATGAATGGTATGAGCGCGCCTATAAGCTGATGCAGAAGAACGCCCCGAGCGCTTGATACTGCGCATAGATTCTGCCTTTGTTCTGCGGTAAGGGCGGGACATGCTGACGGCGCTTTCCATCGCCAATATCGTTCTGATCGAACGGCTCGACCTGGATTTCGAGCGTGGGCTGGGCGTGCTGACCGGGGAAACGGGGGCGGGCAAGTCGATCTTGCTCGATGCGCTCGGCCTTGCGCTCGGCGCCCGCGCCGACAGCGCGCTGGTGCGACAGGGCAGCGGGCAGGCACAGGTCACCGCGAGTTTCGCGGCGCCCGCATCGGGGACGCCGCTCGCCGCATTGCTTGCCAATAACGACATTGTGCTGGAACCGGGCGAACCGTTGCTCGTCCGCCGCTCGCTCAAGGCCGATGGCGGCAGCCGTGCCTTCCTCAACGATCAGCCGTGCTCGGCCGCCCTGTTGCGCGAAATCGGCGGCTATCTGGTCGAAATTCACGGCCAGCACGATGATCGCGGCCTGCTCGCGCCCGCGGGGCATCGCGCGCTGCTCGACGCCTATGCCCGCGCCGACACGCGCGGCGTCGGCGCGGCCCATGCCGCGTGGCGCGCTGCCGAAGAAAAGCTTCACGCTGCCCAGGCCGCCATCGCCGAAGCCGAGCGCGACCGCGAATGGCTCGAACATTGCGTCGCCGAGCTTCGGGCCCTTGCACCGCAACCCGGCGAGGACGCCGAACTGTCGGCAGCGCGCGCGGCGATGCAAAAGGGTGAGCGGCTCGCGGGCGACCTTGGCGCGATCATGGAAGCGTTCGAGGGCAGCGACAGCGGTCCGGCACAACTGCGCGGCGCGGCGCGGCGGCTCGACCGGCTGGCGGGCGACCATTCGCTGCTCGCCGAAGCGCTCGCCGCGCTCGACCGCGCGATCATCGAAGCGGAAGAGGCCGAGACCAAGCTGCATGAAGCCGCGCGTGCGATGGAATATGATCCCGAACGGTTGGAGGCGACCGAGACGCGGCTGTTCGAGCTACGTGCGATGGCGCGCAAGCACAATGTCCAGCCTGACGAACTGGCCGAACTGACCGGAACGCTCGCGGCGCGGCTCGACGCGATCGAGGGCGGCAGCGCCGGGCTCGCGAAACTCGAAAGTGCGGTGGCCGAAAGCGCCGCGGCTTACACCCACGCCGCGACCGCGCTGTCCGACCAGCGCAGCAAAGCGGCGGGGCGCCTGGACGCCGCCGTCGCGGGCGAACTGGTGCCGCTCAAGCTAGACGCCGCGCGCTTCCAGACGCTGGTCGAACGGCTGCCCGCCGAACGCTGGGGGCCGGAGGGCATGGACCGTGTCGAGTTTCTCATTTCGACCAATCCCGGCGCGCCCTTCGCACCGCTCGCCAAAATTGCATCGGGCGGCGAATTGTCGCGTTTCATCCTCGCGCTGAAGGTCGCGCTCGCCGAAGAGGGCGGCGCCGACACGATCATTTTCGACGAAATCGACCGCGGCGTCGGCGGCGCTGTTGCGAGCGCGATCGGCGAGCGGCTGGCAAGGCTGGCGGGCGCGGGCAAACAATTGCTCGCGGTGACGCACAGCCCGCAGGTTGCCGCCAAGGGCGCGGCGCATTTCATCATCGCCAAATCGAGCGAAGGCACAGTCACGCGCACCAGCGTCCACGCACTCGACGCCGCCGGGCGCCGCGAGGAAATCGCGCGAATGCTGTCGGGCGCCGAAGTGACTGCGGAAGCGCGCGCGCAAGCCGAAAGATTGCTGGAGGTGGTGGCATGACGGCGCCGCATCCCCTCGACCGACCCGTTTGGACCATGCTCACCGGCCGGCAGGCGCATCTTGCCGAGGGTGACGGCCAAGCGGTGCGGATCGATCGCGGTTATGGCGTTTTCGGCACCGCTGCGGACGCCGGCGCAGCGGCGCAAGCGGCACTGGCCGCACTGGTGCCCGACGACGGCGAAATCTGGATTGTCGAGGGCGAGCCGTGGCCGCTCCCTCGCGGCACGCGCGAGGTGAAGCGTGCGGTGCTGGCGCAGATGGTTGCCGAAGGGGCTCCGCCGCCGCCGCGCGACGGCGAACCCGCGATCCTCCCGCTCGGTGACGATGACGCGCCCGAAATGACCGCGCTTGCCGACCATGCCCGGCCCGGCCCGTGGGGGCCCAAAACGCATCGCTACGGGCCCTTTTTCGGGATTCGTGAAAACGGCCGCCTGCTCGCGATGGCGGGGCAGCGCATCCTGGTCCCCGGCATGGCCGAAGTCAGCGGGGTGTCGACATGGGCGGACTGCCGCGGCCGCGGCTATGCGCGCGCTTTGATCGGCCATGTCATGCGCCAGATGATGGCGCGCGGCGAGACGCCATTCCTCCACAGCTATGCCGACAATGCGGGCGCGATCGCACTCTATGAATCGCTCGGCTTTCGCATCCGGCGCGCGGTGCATGTTCTGGTGATCGCGAAATGAACCGGCGCGAGCATCTTGCCGCGCTGTTGGCGATGGCGGCCGTGCTGCTGCCGACGGGTCAATTGCAGGCGCTGGAGGCGCGAATGGAAGAGCTTGTTCCCGAATATGGCCTGATCGGCCAGATGATGGCGCAACCGGGGCAGCGCGCGGCGCTCGTCGCGATCCTGTCCGAAGGGACGGGATCGATGCCCGGCAATATGGGCTATCTGATCGGCGAGGACAGCGTGAATGCCGACGCGATCTGGATCGTCGAACTGTGGGAGAGCAAGGAAGCGCACGCCGCCTCGCTGAAGCTCCCCGCGGTGCAGGACGCGATCAAAAGGGGGCGCCCGCTTATCGCAGGATTTGGTACTCGCGCCGAATTCAAGCCGGTGGCAAAGACCGGTGCATGACCGAAATCGAATCGCTGTCCGAGGCCGATGCCGCCAATGAATTGATGCGGCTGGCGAAGCAGATCGCCCATCATAACAAACTCTATCACGCCGAGGATTCGCCCGAGATTTCGGATGCCGACTATGACGCGCTCGTTCGCCGCAACAACGCGATCGAGGAGGCTTTCTCGCATCTGATCCGCGCCGACAGCCCGAACCGGCTCGTCGGCGCCGCGGTCGAGGCGTCGCCGCTCGCCAAGGTCGCCCACGCGGTGCGGATGATGAGCCTCGACAACGCCTTTTCGGCGGAGGATGTCGAGGAATTCGCCGCGCGCGTGCGGCGTTTCCTCAACCTGGGTGCCGACGCGGTCGTCGCAATGACCGCCGAGGACAAGATCGACGGCCTCTCCTGCTCGCTGCGTTACGAGAAGGGCAAGCTGATCCAGGCGGCGACGCGGGGCGACGGCAGCGTCGGAGAGGATGTCACCGCGAACGTCCGCCACATCGCCGACATCCCGCAGGAATTAAGGGGCGATGCCCCCGACGTCTTCGAGATTCGCGGCGAGGTCTATATGGCGAAGGCCGATTTCACCGCGCTCAACGCGCGGCTGCTCGCCGAAGCCGAAGACCCGGAAAAGGCGCGCCAGTTCGCCAACCCGCGCAACGCTGCCGCCGGATCGCTGCGCCAAAAGGATGCGAGCGTCACCGCGTCGCGACCGCTGCGCTTCCTCGCGCATGGCTGGGGCGAGGTGAGCGCGCTGCCCGCCGATACGCAATATGCGGTGATGAAGGCGATCGAGGGCTGGGGCGTGCCCGTCTCGCCGCTCCTGAAACGCGCCGACAGCGTCGCCGCCCTCCTCGCGCACTATGCCGAAATCGAGCGCCGCCGCGCCGAGATGGACTATGATATCGACGGCGTCGTCTACAAGATCGACCGGCTCGACTGGCAGCAAAGGCTGGGCTTCGTCGCCAAGGCGCCGCGCTGGGCCATCGCGCATAAATTCCCCGCCGAACGCGCGCAGACCACATTGGAAGCGATCGACATCCAGGTCGGCCGCACCGGCAAGCTGACCCCCGTCGGCCGCCTCACCCCCGTCACCGTCGGCGGTGTCGTCGTCTCGAACGTCACGCTCCACAACCGTGACGAGATCGGCCGGTTGGGGGTGCGTCCCGGCGACCGTGTCGTCATCCAGCGCGCCGGCGACGTGATCCCGCAGGTCGTCGAAAACCTGACCCGCGACGACGATCGCGCGCCCTATATCTTCCCCGACCATTGCCCGGTGTGCGGCAGCGAGGCGGTCGCCGAAGAGGGCGAGGTCGATGTGCGCTGCACCGGCGGTCTCATCTGCAACGCACAGAAATTTGAGCGCCTGCGCCATTTCGTCAGCCGCGGGGCGCTCGACATCGAGGGGCTGGGCGAAAAGAGCATCGCCGAGTTTCTGGAGCTTGGCTGGCTCGACAAGGGGCCCGCCGACATCTTCCGGCTGAAGAAGCATCGCGCCGACCTGCTCGGCCGCGAAGGCTGGAAGGAAAAGTCGGTCGACAATCTCTTCGCCGCGATCGAGGCGAAACGCGCGCCTGATGCGGCGCGCCTGCTCTTCGGCCTCGGCATCCGTCACGTCGGCGCCGTCACGGCACGCGATTTGCTCAAGGGGCTGGGCGACATAAGGCGCCTCCCGGAAAAGGCGGCCGAAATCCAAGCCTATCTGGAAGCGAACCCGCAGGGCGAGGGCGAATCCGAGGGCAAATTCGTCGCGCGGAAGATGGACGCAATCAAAGCGATCCTGGAAGTGCGCGCTGACGGCATCGGCCCGGCGGTCGCCGAGGCGCTCACCGATTTCTTCCACGAACCGCACAACCGCGATTTGTGGAACGACCTCCTCTCCGAAGTGTCACCGCCGCTCTACGTCGTCGAAACGCGGACAAGCGAGGTGTCAGGGATGACCGTCGTTTTCACCGGCAAGCTTGAGACGATGAGCCGCGACGAAGCCAAGGCACAGGCCGAAGCGCTCGGCGCCAAGGCTGCGGGCAGCGTCAGCGCAAAGACCGACCTCGTCGTTGCCGGGCCGGGCGCGGGGTCGAAGCTCAAGCAGGCAAGCGCGCTCGGCATCAAGGTGATCGACGAGGCTGATTGGGCCAAGATTGTCGCCGCGGCCGTATAGGGCAATCGGTCCACTTGCCAACGGCGCAGGCGCGCCATAAGGCGCGACGCGTGAGCCTGCTCGCCGCCTTTCGCCGCCCCGGCATCCTGTTCTTGCTGCCTGTGCTACTCGCACTTGCGGCGCGGGTACTGGTCGCGCCCGGCTGGATGATCGAGAGCGATGCGTCGGGGTCGATTACCGTGCGCATCTGTTCGGACTCCGCCAATCCCGGCGCGACGATGACGATTCCGATCGACAAGGTCGGCGAGCACGAGGTGGCGTCGGGGCAACAGCATTGCCCGTGGGGCGCGCTTGCGAACGCGCCGATCCTTCCAGATCTGCCGGTGCTTGCCGCCGCGCCGCTGGCCGTTGAACCGGCACCCGTAACGCGGCCGTCGCTTGGCTTCGCGCCCGGCGTCGCTTCACCGCTTCCTCCAAGCACGGGCCCGCCTTCCCTCGCATGAATTCCGTCGCCCCGGCGAAGGCCGGGGTCTCGATCGTGCGTCCTCGCGCGTCATAGAGATTCCGGCCTTCGCCGGGATGGCGGGTTTGAGTTACCGCGCGATCTTCGCGCGGTCCCATGCCTGTTTCCAGGGAAGATTTTCCAATGAACAACGTCTATCGCGCGGCGCCCTTGCTGGCGCTCGCCACCTGTCTTGCCGCATTGCCCGCCCATGCCGACGAAGCGGCCAACAGCACCATCATCGTCACCGCGCCCGAACGGACGGACGAGGCCGAAGCGCGCGTCCAAATGACCGCGGGCGGCGCCGATGTCGTTTCTTACGAAGATTATGCCGACAAATCCGTGGTTTCGCTACGCGACACGCTCGCTTTCTCGCCGGGCGTCTATCTCCAGCCGCGCTACGGGCAGGAAGTGCGCATTTCGATTCGCGGCTCGGGTCTGTCCCGCGGTTTCCACATGCGCGGGCTGACGCTGCTCCAGGACGGCGTCCCGATCAACCTCGCCGACGACAATGGCGATTTCCAGGAATTGGAACCGATCTTCTTCGACCATCTGGAGGTCTATCGCGGCGCCAACGCGCTGCGCTTCGGGTCGGGGACGCTGGGCGGTGCGGTGAATGGCGTGACGCCGACCGGGCGCACCGCCGAGGGCTTTTACCTGCGCGGCGATGTCGGCAGCTTCGACAGCTATCGCGGACTCGTCTCGGCGGGTGTCGCGAGCGACCGGGTCGATGGCTGGGCGGCGATCAGCGCCGACACGTCGGACGGCGATCGCGATCATGTGAAGCGGCGGAGCTTTCGCTTCCACGGCAATGTCGGGCTGAAATTCAGCGATACGGTCTCCACTCGTTTCTACGCCAGCTACAATGACATCAAACAGGAAATCCCCGGTGCGCTGACCTTTGACCAGGCGCTGACCACGCCGCGGGCGGCCAGCGCGGCGGCGGTGGCAGGGGATCAGGCGCGTGACATCGTATCGCTGCGCCTCCAGAACCGCACATCCTTCGATTGGGGTGCGTTCCGGCTCGACGTGGGGGGCTTCGTCAACGCGAAGTCGCTTTATCACCCGATCTTTCAGGTGATCGACCAGGATTCGGTCGATCTTGGCGGCTTTTTCCGCGCCGATTATGCGACGGGGCCGGTCGAGGTCACGCTGGGCGGCGAGCTGCGTCGCGGCAAGACGCGCGCGCGGCAGTTCGTCAATATCGCGGGGCGGACCGGCGCGCTGCTGTTCGACGCCGACCAGCGCGCGCGCACTGCAAATCTTTATGGCGAGGTGCGGGTGCGGCCGACCCGCCAGCTGACGTTGATCGCCGGGGGGGTATATGCCGACGGCTATCGCAAGCGCGACGTCAAATTGTCGACCGCGCTCGACGGCGGAATATCCTTCGATGCCTTTTCGCCCAAATTCGGCCTGTTGTTTGAACCGGGCGAGACGGTGCAATTCTTTGCCAACTATAGTCGGTCAGCCGAATTTCCCGGTTTCGGCGAAGTGTTCCAGAATATCGGAACGCCGCCGATCAGCCAGGTCGTGTCGACAATCCGGCCGCAGCGCGCCTGGACGGCTGAAATCGGCACACGCGGCACGCTGGGTATCGTGACCTGGGATCTCGCGCTCTATCGCGCGACGTTGAAGGGCGAGCTGCTGCAATTCACCACCAACGCCAGCGTTCCGGCGGCCACGTTCAACGCCGATCGCACGCTGCATCAGGGGGTCGAGGCGGGGCTGGAAATCGCTCCGACCGACTGGCTGCGCTTGCGGCAGGTCTATAGCTACAGCGACTTCCGTTTCCGCGATGACGACCAGTTCGGCAACAATCGCCTGCCGGTGGTGCCGCGTCACACCTATCGCGCCGAGTTGCGGATCGGCAGCGACGCGCTGCACATCGCGCCGAACGTCGAATGGGTGCCCGATGGGCCGTTTGCCGATTACCGCAACCTCGTTTCGACCCCCGGCTATGCGCTGATCGGCGTCACCGGCGGAGCGCGGGTCGCCGAAGGGGTCGACGCCTTTGTCGATGTCCGCAACATCACGGGCAAAAAGGCGATCGGCGACATCAGCGCCGCGATCACCGTGACGCCCCCCAATGTCTTGTCAGGGTCGGCGGTCTATTATCCGGTCGAACGCCGCGCGGTGTCCGCCGGCCTTCGCGCCCGGTTCTAAGAAGGGGCAGGGGATGACCGACAGCAACCGCATTCCGCTCTATCGCACGATCTGGCGCTGGCATTTCTATGCCGGGCTGTTCGTCATCCCCTTCGTGCTTGTCCTGTCGGCGACGGGCGCTGCCTATCTTTTCAAGCCGCAGCTCGATCGGTGGGAGGAACGCAGCTGGCGCGGCTTGCCTACGTCCGGCGCGGTCGATGCCGATGCACAGGTCGCCGCCGCACTCGCCGCCAATCCGGGCGCTAGCTTTCATTACTACCGCATTCCCGAAGCGCCGGGCGATGCGGCGGTCGTCCATATCGGCCTGCGGGGTGGAGGAATGCGCGATGTCGCGGTGTCACCCCAAGGAAAGGCAGTCGGCACGATCGATCCCGACCAGCGCATCTCGGCCTGGCTATCGCGTATTCATGGGAGCCTCTTGATCGGCCGCACCGGCAAGCTCCTCGTCGAATTCGCCGCAAGCTGGGCGATCGTGATGATCCTGACCGGCCTTTATCTGTGGTGGCCGCGCGGGCGCGGCGCGGCGGGGGTGGTATGGCCGCGCCTGTCGCTGGGCGGGCGTGCGGCGCTGCGCGATCTTCATGCCGTTACCGGCTTCTGGGTTTCGGGCCTCGCGCTGATCCTTCTCCTCACCGCGCTGCCCTGGACCGACGTGTGGGCGAGCGGTTTTCGCACGATCCGGGCCGAAATGGGCTGGGTGTCGGGGGTGCAGGATTGGAAGGGCGGAGCGAATCCGCATGCCGCCCACGATCATTCCATTATGGCAGCCACCAAGCCATCGGCGCCGCCGCCGCGGGCGCGGCTCGACTATATCCTGCTCCGCGCCCGCGCCGAGCAGATGCCCGCGCCCGCGATCATCCAGCCACCGGGCGCGCCCAACATGTTCGGCCCGCCCAACGGCAATGTCTGGACGCTGACCACGCTGACCCAGAACCGGCCGCAGGTCCGCAAGGTCAGCTATGATCCCGAAACCAGCCTCGAAGTCGCGCGCAGCGGTTTCGCTGACAAACATGTCATCGACCGGGCGGTCGGTTATGGAATCGCTTGGCACGAAGGGCAGTTGTTCGGCCTCGCCAACCAGTTGATCGGCGTCGCGACCGCCGCGGCGCTTTTCACCCTCGCCATTTCGGGCTTTCTTCTGTGGCGTCGGCGTCGGCCCGGCGATGCGCTCGGTGCCCCGCCTGCACAGCGCGATCCCGCGAAGCTTCGCGGCGTTGCAGCGCTGATTCTGGTCCTCGCGGCGTTATTGCCCTTGCTCGCCGCTTCGCTGATCCTGCTCTGGATCGCCGAGCGGCTGGTTCTGCCGCGGCTGCCGCGCGCCGCACGCTGGCTCGGCGTTGCGGCACAGGCCTCGCCGCGCCTATAGCGGGCGGCATGATCCCTGTCCTTCGCCTGCTGATCGCGCTCGCCGGGCTGTTGCTGACGCCCGCTGGGGCGGCCGCGGCGCGGGGGCCGGTCGTGCTTGCGGCGGCGAGCCTCCAGGAGTCGCTTTCCGAAGCGGCAAGCGTCTGGGCGGCGCGGGGGCATCCGAAACCCGTGCTGTCCTTCGCCGCCTCGTCGGCGCTCGCGCGGCAGGTCATCGCCGGGGCGCCCGCCGACCTCTTTCTGTCGGCCGACGCGCCATGGATGGATGCGGTGGCGAAGGCAGGAAGGCTCCGCGCGGGCACGCGCACGACCCTGATCGCCAACCGGCTGGTGCTGATCGCCCCCGCGCGCAGCACCGTCCGGCTGACCCCGGCGCGCGGCTTTCCGCTTGGCCGCGCGCTCGGCTCCGGCCGTCTCGCCATGGCGGACCCCGAGGCGGTGCCTGCGGGCCGTTATGCGAAGGCAGCGCTCGCGCATCTCGGCGTCTGGCGCAGCGTCGCGGCGCGGATCGCGCCCGCCGAAAATGTTCGCGCCGCGCTGGCGCTGGTCGAGCGCGGCGCCGCGCCGCTCGGCATCGTCTATGCGACCGACGCGCGCGCGTCGAAAACGGTGCGCGTCCTCGGCACCTTTCCCGCGGCCAGCCACCCGCCGATCCGCTATCCGGTGGCGGTGCTGAAGGCATCGCGGCACCGCGATGCCGAGGCCTTCCGCGCCTTCCTCCTGTCAAAACAGGGTCGTGCGATTTTTGCGCGCCACGGCTTTTTGGCACCGTGATGCTGTCGCCTGAAGAATGGGGGATCGTCCTGCTGTCGCTCAAGGTCGGCGTCGTCGCCGTGCTCGCCACGCTTCCGATCGCCTTCCTGATCGCGTGGGTGCTCGCGCGCCATCGCTTCCCCGGCCGGATGCTCGTCGATGCACTCGTCCACCTGCCGCTCGTGCTGCCCCCTGTCGTCACCGGCTGGCTGTTGCTCATCGCCTTCGGCCCGCTTGGCCCCGTCGGCCGCTGGCTCGAAAGCTGGTTCGGCATGACGCTGATGTTCCGCTGGACCGGCGCGGCGCTGGCCGCGGCGATCATGGCGCTGCCGCTGATGGTGCGCGCGATGCGGCTGTCGATCGAGGCGATTGACCGGCGGCTGGAGGGGGCGGCGCGCACGCTGGGGGCCAGTCCCTGGCACAGTTTCTGGACGATCAGCCTGCCGCTCGCGCTCCCCGGCGTACTCGCCGCGCTGGTGCTCGGTTTCGCGCGCTCGATCGGCGAGTTCGGCGCGACGATCACCTTCGTCTCGAACATCCCCGGCGAAACGCGCACCTTGCCGCTCGCCATCTACGCGGCGCTGCAAGTTCCCGGCGGGGAAGCAGCGGTGACGCGGCTTGCGCTCCTCTCGGTCGCGCTCTCGCTCGGTGCGCTGGTCCTTTCCGAATGGCTCGTCCGCCGCACGCACGGCGCAAGGCACCGGCATGGCGATTGATATCGACATCTCCCGCCGCCTTGGCGATCGGATGATCGCTGCCCGCTTCGTTGCCGGACCTGGCCTGACCGCGCTGTTCGGCCCGTCGGGCGCGGGCAAAACGAGCATTCTCAATATGGTCGCCGGGCTGCTAAAACCCGATCGCGGCCATATTCGCATCGGCGACCGTACGCTGTTCGGCGACGGGATCGACCTGCCGCCGGAGGCGCGCCGCGTCGGATATGTTTTTCAGGACGGGCGGCTGTTTCCGCATCGCCGGGTGCGCGCGAACCTGCTTTACGGACATCATCTTGCCGGTCCCGCCGATCGCTGGATGGGGTTGGACGAAGCGGCGCAATTTCTCGGCATCGGCGATTTGCTCGACCGCTGGCCGCACAGCCTGTCGGGGGGTGAGGCTCAGCGCGTCGCGATCGGCCGCGCCTTGCTCGCGGGCCCCGAAATCCTGCTGATGGACGAACCGCTCTCATCGCTCGACGCTGCGCGGCGCGGCGATATCATGGTGGTGATCGAACGGATTCGCGACGAACTCAAACTGCCGATCCTGTATGTCAGCCATGATCGCGTCGAGGTCGACCGGCTCGCAACGTCGGTCGTGACGATTGGCGAATAAAGTTTCACTTGAAACCATTTTGATGATAGAAGCTGTCATATGGAAAGCCAATTCACCCACGTCCACGATACGCCGCCGCCGGGTGCCGCGGCCGACTGGACGATTCCCCAAAATTGGGATGCCTTCACCGCCGACGAACATGCGATGTGGGACCGCCTGTTCGCGCGCCAGTCGGACATGCTGCCGGGCCGGGCCGCCGACGCCTTCCTGCGCGGGATCGACGTGCTGCGGCTCGAAAAGCCGGGCATTCCCGATTATCGCGAACTCAACGCCCGCCTGATGGCGGCCACGGGGTGGCAGGTGATCGCGGTGCCGGGGCTCGTCCCCGACGAAGTGTTTTTCGACCATCTTGCGAACCGGCGTTTTCCCGCGGGCAATTTCATCCGCACGCCGCAGCAACTGGACTATCTTCAGGAACCCGACGTTTTCCACGACGTGTTCGGTCACGTCCCGATGCTCGCCGACCCGGTGTTCGCCGATTATATGGTCGCTTATGGCGAAGGGGGGTTGCGCAGCCTGAAGTTCGACGCGTTGAAACAGCTTGCACGGCTTTACTGGTATACGGTCGAATTCGGCCTGATCCGTGAAGCCGGTGGGCTGCGCATCTATGGCGCGGGCATCGTGTCGTCTTTTGCCGAAAGCGTCTTCGCACTCGATTCGGACAGCCCGAACCGCATCGGCTTCGACCTTTCGCGGGTGATGCGCACTGATTACCGGATCGACGATTTCCAGCAGAATTATTTCGTCATCGACAGCCTGGACCAGCTGCTCGATACGACGGTCAACACCGATTTTGCGCCGCTCTACGTCAAAAATGCCGCGCTGCCGCCGATCCCGATCGCCGATATTCTGCCGGGCGACGAGGTGATCACGCGCGGCACGCAGGAGTATGCGCTCGCAAAGAGCGGCTGACCTTCACTCGCCGCTTTTGCGGACGGTCGTAACCAGCTGGCGCCGTTGTTGATATGCCTCGCGATCGGCCGGCACGGTGTAGATCCCGCGCAGTAACGCCGCGTCATGGCGCGACAATTCGCGGCGCTCTGTTTCGCTGTCAAACAGCGCCAGGATCGACTCCTTTGGTGGCGGCGGATTGCTCCGGAACTCGGCGAGCGCGACCATCGCGGCATAGGATGCGACCGAATCGAGCGGGGTGCCTTCGGCCTGCTCGACGTCGATCACGATGGTCGCCGTTTGCAGCGCCCGAACGACCTGCGTGCTGACGATGCTGCTGTTGTAAAGCTTCACATAAAAATCGCTGATCGGCATCCCGTCGCGGCTCTCGTCGCGCGTCGTATACCACCAGCGGATCGCGCCCGTCCCATCGAGCACCCGGTCGCGCGCCACCGGCGCCAGCTCGGCGAATTGTTCGGGCGCCTTGCGGCGCACCGCACGCGCCAGGTTTCGGCCGTCGGAACTGAAAGCGATGACGATATTGGCCTGGCAATCCGCCGCTGCGACAGGCGCGCCGGCCGCGGTGGCGACGGTGCGAACGCGCGCGTTGACAATGGCCGCGACCGTGTCGTCGACCCCGACCGTGCGCGGGCAAACGGGATCGACCCAGCGCGCGAGCGGCTTGAGCTGCACGACTCCGGCACGGCGAACATATTCGGACGCGCGCTTCTTTGCTTCGCCGCGGGTCAGCGGCGTTCCTTCGACGATGATCGCATCGGGATCGTCGCCGGCAATGGGGGCGGCGGCGAGCAGGGCGATGGCGGCAAACAGGGTCATGGCCGATTCCTCCTGATGTCTGGCATCAGGTTAGCAAATCGTCGGGATATTTCCAGCGTTTAGCTTACCAGCTACCGAAACTGGCGTCCGAGGGACTTGCGCGGTGCAACGCGCGCTCCTTGCGGCGCCAGCCATAGCGGCGGCGCTTGACCAGCAGCAGGCACGGCCATTCGGCGCTGCCCCCGCGCGCGGCGAGGCGGAAACCCTGCGCGCGATAGGCGGCGAGCACCGGCTCCATCTGCCGCGCGATCAGCCCGGCGAGGATCGCGTGACCGCCGGGCGCGGTCGCGGCGGCGATGTCGGGGGCGAGGGTGATCAGCGGCCCCGCGAGGATATTCGCGATGACCAGGTCATAGGGCGCGCGGTGGCGGATCGACGGATGATCGGTTCCCGGCGCGACGGCCAGCGCCAGGCGGCCGCCGCTGCGGCCCAGTGGGACGCCGTTGATCCCCGCATTGTCGCGCGTCACGAAAATGCTCGCGGGGTCGATATCCGATGCGATCGTTTTCGCCCGCGGCCACAGCGCCATCGCGGCAAAGGCAAGCAGGCCGGTGCCGGTGCCGATGTCGGCGATATTGCGCGGGCTTGCGCCGACTCGCGCCAGCCGGTCGAGCATCGCGAGACATCCTGCGGTCGTGTCGTGGCCGCCGGTTCCGAACGCCTGGCTTGCGTCGATCAGAAAGGGGGTGCAGTCGGCGGGAACCTGGCCTGCATGGCTGCTCGTATGGACGAAGAAGCGGCCGGCCCGCACGGGCTCCAGCCCCTGCTGGCTCAACGTCACCCAATCCTCTTCGGGCAATTCGCTGACCGTCGGCTTCGTGCCCTTGGCGCTCGGGATCAGCGCCTGCAATAGGGTCAGCAGTGCAGGCGCCGGTTTGTCGTCGACATAGGCATCGAGTTGCCATTCGCCCGCATCCTCGTCGATCTCGCGCGTCACGACGACGGGCGCCGCGGCCAGCGCGTCGAGTTCGGGGATTTCGCCCGACAGCGCCTCGGCCTCGTCGCGCGTGCAGGGGAGCGATATGATCCAGCTCATCGCTTACCGCACATAGCTGGCACCGTTTACGTCGAGCACGGCGCCGGTCATCGACGCGGGGGCCTCCAGCGCGCACCAGCGCGCCATTTCACCGACTTCGTCGGGCATCGCGACCCGGCCCAGCGGAATATCGGCGAGCAATTTGTCGCCGCCGCGGCTCGCCAGATAATCGTCGGCCATGCCGGTCATCGTAAAGCCGGGGCAGATCGCAAAGGCGAGGATGCCGTCCTTGGCATAGGCACGCGCGATCGTCTTGGTCATCGCGACCATGCCCGATTTCGACGCCGCATAATGCCAATGCGCGGGGCTGTCGCCGCGATAGGCGGCGCGGCTTGCGATATTGACGATGCGGCCGCCCGACTGGCGGCGTTGCCAATGCAATATGGCAAGGCGGCAAAGTTGCGCGCTCGCGGTCAGATTGACCTGCATCGTGCGGTTCCAATTCGCCAGCCAGTCGATATCGGCCGCCTCGATCGGATTCGCCTCGAACACCCCGGCATTGTTGACGAGCACGTCGACACGGCCGTCCAGCCGGTCGAGGCTAGCCTGCCACAGCCGGTCGGGGACCGCGGGGTCGGACAGGTCGCCATCGGCGCTCGACAGCGCGACAAGCTTGGCCGCATCGGTGGTGAGCGCCTCGGCGATTGCGGCGCCAATGCCGCGGCTGGCGCCGGTGATCAGGATGTGCGTCGTCATGCCCCCGCCTTAGGCAGCGGGGCAGGGCTTGCCAAGTTACAGCGGCCCATCAACCGCCGTCATCCCGGCGAAGGCCGGGATCTCGTCGGTGCGCAGGAGGGCGAGGGTGAGATCCCGGCCTTCGCCAGGATGACGTTAAAAGAGGACAGGCGAACCTACGCAACCCGGCGACTGAACTCGCTCGCGGCCTGTTCCAGCTGTTGCAACCGGCCGCCCATCTTGGCGAATTCCTGGCTCAGCACGCTGATCTCGTTCGCAACCATGCCCGAATCGTTGCGGATGCTCGCGATGGTCGATGACATCGAATCGGCGGCCAGCGCGGTTTCGTCGACCGCGGCGGTGATCGAGGTGACGGTTTGCGCCTGCGCGTCCATCGCGTCGCGGATGCGCTGCGCCGAACTTTGCACCTCGACGATCGTCTGCTGGATCGACTGGTTCGCCGATACCGATCCGCGCGTTGCTTGCTGGATCGCGGCGATCTTGCCCGCGATATCGTCGGTCGCGCGTGCGGTCTCGTTGGCGAGGCTTTTGACCTCCTGCGCGACAACGGCAAAGCCGCGGCCCGATTCGCCCGCGCGGGCAGCCTCGATCGTCGCGTTGAGCGCGAGGAGGTTGGTCTGTCCGGCGATTTCACGGATCAGGCCCAAAATGGATTCGATCGATTCGGCGTGATGCGACAGCGTCGCCGACATCGCGACCGCTTCGCCCGCCTGTTCGGATGCGCGCGTTGCGACGCTGGCCGACGCTTCGACTTCGCTGCGCGCATCCTCGATTGCGCGGATCAGTCCGGCTGCGGTCGAGGCGGCTTCGCGCATCGCCATGGCCGATTGTTCCGACGCCGCGGCAACTTCGCTCGTCTTCGCGATCATGCCCTTGGCGGCCATATCGGCGGACGCGGCCTGCTTGGCGAGTTGTTCGCGCACCCCGTCGGTGTCCTGCACCAGCGACGCGATCGAGCGGTCGAAATCGCCCGCCAGCGTCTGTCGCTCGCTCGACACGACGGCGCGATCTAGCTTTTGCGCATAGCGCTGCATGATGTCGAATTCGAGCAGCGCGAGCCGGTTTATCGCGCTCGTCAGCCGCGCGAGCCGTTCGGCGTCGCCGCTGCACGCCGCGACGACATATTCGATGGTCAGGCGCTGGCTTTCGGCGATGCACGACATCACCGACGCCAGCGGCAATTTTACCCGCCGCGCCATATGCGTGTTCTGGCACGCGATCGTCGCGACCTCCTGCCCGGCGGCATCGGCATATTTGACCGACGTGTGTCGCGCGCTGCCGCGAATATAGGATTCGAGAAGCTCGCCCTCGACCTTGCGATCGACGCTGGGAAGGCGATTGAATGCGTCCCAATAGGCGCGCGCAACCGCATCCTCGCGCCCGGCGATAATCAAGTGGATTTCGGCGCCGCAAGCAGCGAGTTGGCCGTCGAGATCATAATAGGGAAAGCGTTCCGACATCAAAATCGGGTCGATCTGCTGCTTATGAATCGGATTTTCCTTCACCATGATCCTGCTTCCCTGATCGATCCCAACAGACGCGCGGGTCTGCTGCCCGCATTCATCCCGCGAAACTGGTGGACGGAATATGCGGCGGAAAGGGTAAAGGCAGCGTTAACCAGCCAGGCGCTTCCGCGGGGTCAGCGGCGCTCGTCGCCGCTCGATGGCATGGGCACCGGATAACCCTCGAACGCCTTGATCGTGCGCAGCGCAAAGGCGCTGTGCATTGCGGCCACGCCCGGCAGGCGCGACAGGCAGTGGCGGTGCAGCCGATCGAAATCGGCGACATTGCGCGCCGCGACGCGCAGCCGATAATCGGACGCACCGGACAACAGCTGGCATTCGAGGATTTCGTCGAAACTCTTTACCGCACTCTCGAACGCGGTCAGCGCCTCTTCGCTCTGCGAGGTCAGGCTGATATCGACGAACACGTCGAGGCCGAGCCCGATCCGGTCGGGGGCGAGCCTGGCCGTATAGCCGGTAATGATGCCCGCCGCCTCCAGCGCCCGGATGCGGCGGTGACACGCCGATGCCGACAGCCCGACGATGTCGCCGAGTTCGGCAGCAGGCCGTGGGCCCGTTCGTTGCAGCAAGTCGAGCAGCTTTGCGTCGATACGATCCATTATCGTGCGTCCTTGGCGATATTCACGCATAATCTGTGCGTATCACTCGCGAATCCGCACGGTATATGCAAGCACCTCGCAGGGCTTTTCTGCTAAAAGCGCCGACAAGTTTTCGGCGGCCAATGTCGATCGCCGATGACATCCATATTCGGAGAGCGACCATGATCATCGGCACCCCCAAGGAAATCAAGAACCATGAATATCGGGTCGGCCTGACCCCCGAAAGCGCGCGCGAACTGGTCGTCCACGGCCACCGCGTGCTGGTTCAGACCGGCGCGGGCGAGGGGATTGGCGCGCACGACCGTTATTATGTCGAGGCGGGTGCCGAAATCGTGGCGACCGCCGAAGAGATTTTCGCGACCTGCGACATGGTCGTGAAAGTCAAGGAACCGCAGCCCGGCGAGCGCGCGATGCTGCGCCCCGGCCAGATTCTCTACACCTATCTTCACCTTGCCCCCGACCCCGATCAGACGCGCGACCTGATGAAATCGGGCGCGGTGTGCATCGCCTATGAAACCGTCACCAGCCCGCACGGCGGCCTGCCGCTCTTGAAGCCGATGAGCCAGGTCGCGGGCCGCATGTCGATCCAGGCCGGTGCGACCGCGCTCGAAAAGGCACATGGCGGCCGCGGCGTGCTATTGGGCGGCGTTCCCGGCGTCGCGCCGGGCAAGGTGTGCGTGATCGGCGGCGGCGTCGTCGGCTTCAACGCCGCGCAGATGGCCGCGGGCCTTGGCGCCGACGTCACCATCCTTGACCGCGACCCCGAAGTGCTCGAACGCGTCGGCACCTTTTTCGAGGCGCGCGCCAAGACGCGCTTCTCGAACCGCGCCAACCTGGCCGAATGCGTGGCAGAGGCCGACCTGGTCATCGGCGCGGTGCTGATCCCCGGCGCCGAAGCGCCGAAGCTCGTCACACGCGACATGCTCGGCACGATGCGCCCCGGCTCGGTGCTCGTCGATGTCGCGATCGACCAGGGCGGCTGCTTCGAGACGAGCCATGCGACGACCCACGCCGATCCGACTTATGTGGTCGACGGAATCGTTCATTATGCGGTCGCCAACATGCCCGGCGCGGTCGCGCGCACCAGCACCTATGCGCTCAACAACGTTACCCTGCCGCACGCGCTGCGCATCGCCGACCTCGGCTGGCAGGAAGCGTTGCGCCGCGACGTGCATCTTGCGCAGGGTTTGAACGTTTGGAATGGTAAGGTGACGTTCGAGGCCGTAGCGGAGGCGATCGGAACCGATTATGTGCCTGTCGAACAGGCGCTCGCCTGACGATAAGGATAGTGAAAGACGATGACCGATCAAGTGCCCCCTCCCCCGCCGCCGCAGGGCGACGACATGGAAGAAGAAAATGAGGTGCTGCGCGCCGCCCGCGAGCTGCGCCAGCAGCGCGAGGCGGCCGATGCCGCCGAAGCCGCCGACAAGGAAGCGGCGAAGGGCAAGCGCGGATGGAAAACCGCCGCCGCGGCGGGCCTCGGCATCGGTTCGGCCGCGGTGATCGCGGCGCTGCTCTACGCGAACCGCGGCAAGATCAAGTGACGCCTTTTGCCGCGCGCCGAAGGCGCGGGGTGCAAAAGCGATCGATCCCGGCCAGCGCCGGGAAGGGAAGGGCGGCTACGGCCGCCCTTTTCGCGCGCGCCTGATGTCGGCTTTGGGGTGGGGAGGATTTTATGGCCGCTCTCCGTCGCAACCCGTCTTTCGTCACGAAACCATGCGAATTATTCCCCAAGGCTCCTAAGCAATTGCATATCGCGGCGGGAAGGCTTAACCGGCACCGCATCGACCGTTTAGAGTCAAGACAGGGCTGATATGGCTGGCAACGAACCGAGTGCGCGTCCGCGCTCCCCGCATCTGCAGGTATATAAATGGGGCCCCGCGATGGCGGTCTCGATCCTTCACCGCGTCAGCGGCGACGGTCTGGCGATCGTCGGCGCGGGGATGTTCCTCTGGTGGCTCGGCGCGCTCGCCGCGGGGCCCGATGCCTATGCGGCGTTTGTCGCCTGCGTGTGGCACGACCCCGACGCCGGGACGTTCCACCAGATCACCAATATCCTCGGCAAGGTCGTGTTGATCGGCCTGACCTGGGCCTTTTTCCAGCATCTCTTTTCGGGGCTGCGCCACTTCGTGCTCGACACGGGCGCGGGTTACGAGCTCAAGAGCAACAAGCTCTGGTCGACCCTCGTGATCGTCGGCGGCGTTCTCGCGACCGCCGTGACCTGGCTCTATAT
>Ga0155548_105_pt2 | contig 34716 bp, 31 predicted proteins | sample RifCSPhighO2_12_FD_107205 | JGI IMG/M metagenome (GOLD analysis project Ga0155548, IMG submission 107205) | Sphingopyxis sp. RIFCSPHIGHO2_12_FULL_65_19
ACGCCGACATTTTTCCGATGTATGGACTGACCGAGGCGTTCCGTTCGACTTTCCTCGATCCCGCGCTCGTCGCTGATCACCCGACGTCGATGGGCCGCGCGATTCCGCACACCGAGATTCTCGTGTGCCACCCCAACGGGACGATTGCTGCCGACGAGGAGCCGGGCGAACTCGTTCATTGCGGCCCGCTGGTGGCGAAAGGCTATTGGCAGGACGCCGAACGCACGGCGCAACGGTTCAAGCCCGCGCCGCGTGCGTCGCGATATGGCGGAATGGCCGTGTGGTCGGGCGACACGGTGCGCCGCGATGCCGACGGTTTGCTCTATTTCGTCGGGCGCGACGATGCGATGATCAAGACCGCTGGCAACCGCGTCAGCCCGACCGAGGTCGAAGATGTTGCGGTCGCGTCGGGGCTGATATTTGAAGCGGTGGCGTTCGGGGTGCCCGACGCGCGGCTCGGCGCCGCGATCGTCCTGATCGTGCGCGGCAAGGGCGGCGTGGCCGACGAAGCGGGCCTTGCGACCTATTTGCGTCAGAACTTGCCCAATTTCATGCAACCACAAACGATCGAATGGCGCGATACACTGCCGCGCAACCCCAATGGCAAGCTCGATCGCGTCGCGATGGCCGCCGATTGGGCCAAGGAGCCCGTAGCATGAAGCCCCATGGCCCGATCCCGCCCGGCTTTCGCGCCGACCCCGATGACATGCTGCTGATCGGCGGCGACCGCGCCGAGGCGCTTGCCGACATGGCGGGCGACACCCCTCTCTTCGTTTACGACAGCGCGATGCTGACCGCGCGCGTCGCCGAATGGCGCGCTGCGATGCCGGCGGAGGTCCAGCTCCACTATGCGATGAAGGCGAACCCCTATGCACCGCTGCTCGCCTGGATGGCGCGGCTGGTCGACGGGTTCGATGTCGCGTCGGGCGGTGAGTTGAAAGCCGCGCTCGCCAGCGGGATGTCGGCTGCCGACATCAGCTTTGCGGGGCCCGGCAAGCGTGACCGCGAACTCGAAGCAGCGATTGCCGCGGGCGCGACGCTCAATCTCGAATCGGCGGGCGAGGCCGAGCGGGCGCTGTCGATCGCCGACCATTTGGGCGTCGTTCCGCGCCTCGCGGTGCGCGTTAATCCGGACTTTGACCTCAAAGGGTCGGGCATGAAAATGGGCGGCGGCGCCAAACCCTTCGGCGTCGATGCCGCAGACGTTCCGTCGCTTGTCCGCCGCCTGATCGACGCAGGCGCCGACTGGCAGGGTTTTCATATTTTCGCAGGATCGCAGGCCCTTGATGCCGCCGCGATCGCCGAGACGCAGGCACAGACGGTTGCGCTGGCCGGAAGGCTCGCAAACGATATCGGCCACAGCCCGGCGCTCGTCAACCTCGGCGGCGGCATGGGCGTACCCTATTTCCCGGGGGACAAGGCGGTCGATGTCGCCGCGGTTGGCGATGCGCTCGCCGCGACACTCACGGCGCGCGATCCGGTCCTCGCGGGCAGCCGCTTCGCGATGGAACTCGGCCGCTGGCTCGTCGCCGAAGCCGGCGTTTACCTGACCCGCATCGTTGACCGGAAAACCAGCCATGGCGAGACTTTTCTCGTCACCGACGGCGGCCTCCATCACCAGCTTGCCGCAAGCGGCAATTTCGGCACCGTGATCCGGCGAAATTATCCGATCGCGGTTGCCGGCCGGTTCGGCGCCGCACCCGCCGAAACCGTGTCGGTCGTCGGCTGTCTCTGCACCCCGCTGGACCGGCTCGGCGACCAGGTCGCGCTGCCCGGCGCCGCGGTCGGCGACCTCATCGCGATCTTTCAGGCGGGCGCTTACGGCGCCAGCGCCAGCCCGGCGACGTTCCTCGGCCAGGGTCCGGCGCGCGAAATGCTCGTCTGACACCGCAGAACCTGTTCCTTTTCGGGACATGTTTTGCCAGGCGCGGTCCGAACTTATGTCAATACTAACATTATGTTCACCCTTTTCGAGCAAGGACGGATGCTGACGCAATGGCTGTCGCTGCGGAGTATCCGGACCGCAGCACCCCCGGCGGCTCGAAAGGTTGATGGATTATGGCTTCGTTCCCCTCGCTCCGTATCGCGCGCGCCGCGCTCGTTTCGGGCATCGCCGCGACCGCGCTCACCGGCTGCATGGGCGCCGGCGGCAGCGCGCCGCAACTGCCGAGCGCCAATTTTGTGCAGAATCAGGAAGGACCGGGCGAGGAATATATCATCGGCCCGCTCGACGAGCTTCAGATCTTCGTGTGGCGTAACCCCGAACTTGGCGGCAAGGTTCAGGTCCGTCCAGACGGCCGTATCACGACCCCGCTGATCACCGACATGCCCGCCGTGGGCAAGACGCCGACCATGCTGCAACAGGACATCAAGCTCCAGCTCAGCCAATATATCACCGATCCGATCGTCAGCGTGATCGTCACCAGTTTCAACAGCACTTTTTCTCAGCAGGTCCGCGTTGTCGGCGCGACCGAAAAACCGGCCTCGATTCCCTTCCGCGCCAATATGACGGTGCTCGATGCAATGATTGCAGTGGGCGGGTTGGGCGAATATGCCGCTGGAAACAAGGCGCGACTCGTCCGTTTCGACAAAGGCAGCGGCAAGCAGCAGGAATTCGGCCTGCGGCTGAACGACCTGATCAAGCGCGGCGACATCAAGGCGAATGTGCGGCTCCAGCCCGGCGATGTCATCATCATCCCCGAAAGCATGTTCTGACCCTGCACCCTCAACCGACCCATTTCCCGAGGATTGATTTCGACCGATGAACAGCCTTTACGACGAATTCCGGGTGGCGCTGCACAGCGTCTGGACACGCCGGTGGCTCGTGCTGGCGGTGGCATGGGGTATCTGCATCCTCGGCTGGCTGGCGATCGCGTCGATCCCCAACCGCTATGACAGCCGCGCGCGGCTGCTCGTCGATATCAACGAAATCCTGCCCGATGAGGTCCAGGGCGGGGGCGGCCGTCCCCAGCTTGACGAGATTCGCGAAACGCTGACCAGCGCGCGGAACCTCGAAAAGGTCGCGGCGACCACCGGCCTGCTGCCCGCGGGTGCGAACGAACGCGACAAGGCCGGCGCGGTGGCAATGCTGCAAAAAAATATTAAGGTCATCCCACAACAGGACAATATCTTCGAGATCACCTCGAGCGTCGCTGTCGGCAGTCTGTCGGATGCGGACAATGCCAAGCTCGCCTCTGGCGTGCTCGACAGCCTGATAACGGTATTTCGCGACGACCAGCTGCGCGGCGGCCGGATGAACGCGCGCGAAAGCCTGAAATTCCTCGACGCACAGATTGCCGATCGTGAAAAGGCGCTGCGCGAGGTGGAAGCGCGCCGCGGGGCATTTGAGGCGCAGAATATCGGCCTGATCCCCGGCGGCAGCGGCTCGCCCGCGCAGCGCGTCGAAGCGGCGCGCGCCGAACTGAGCCAGCTCGATTCGCAGCTCGTCTCCGCGCAGGCGCAGCTTGCGGCGGCGAACGGCCAGCTGGCTTCCACCCCCCAGTCGATCCCCGGCGTTGGCGGCGGCGTTGGCGGCGGCGTGGCCCGCCAGCAGCTTGCCGGTGCTCAGAATGAATTGTCGTCGATGCGCGCGCGCGGCTTGACCGACGCGCATCCTGACGTGATCGCGCTCAAAAGCCAGATCGCGTCGCTGAAGGCGATGGCCGACCGCGAAGGCGCTGGCGGAGGTGGGGGGGTGCAGAATCCGGCCTATGCCTCGCTCGCCGCGATGCGTGCCGAGCGCCAGGCGACGGTCAGCGCCCTGTCGGCGCGCAAGAGCCAGCTGATGGGCGATATTGCCAAGATCACCGCGCAACAGATCCAGAACCCCGGCATCGCCGCCGAATATGACCGCATCAACGGCGAATATACGGCCTTCAAGGCGCAGTATGACAAGCTGCTTGCCCAGCGCGAACAGGTGCGCCTGCGCGGCGACGTGCAGACCGAGACGGATGCGATCAAGGTCGAACTGCTTGATCCGCCGTCAAAACCGACCAGCCCGGCGGCGCCCAATCGGCCGCTGTTCCTGACGCTTGTGCTGCTTGCTGGAATCGGCGGAGGCATCGGCGTCGCCTTTGGCTTGTCGCAGGTGCGCACCAGCTATCCGACCGCCGCCAAGCTCGAACGGGCGAGCGGTCTGCCGGTCATCGGGTCGATCACCGAAGTCGTGACGCCCGATCGCCATCTCGACCGGCGCAAGAAACTCGTCTGGCTTGCGGGTGGCGGGGGCGCACTTGTCGGCCTCTATGCGCTGCTGCTGGTCGCAGAATTTATCCAGCGCGGCATGGTGGCGTGACGGGGGACGATGACATGAACGACCAACGCAAAGTCAAGCGCCCGCCCTCGCTCCTCGAACGCGCCGCCGACATGTTCGGGCTCGATCCCGCGGCCAATGCGCCGACGATCGACGTATCGAAGCTGCCGCCGGAGCCTCAGAAAAAGGCGAAAACAGCCCAGGCTGCCGAACCCGCCGCAGAGCCGCCGCAGCCCGAAATCGTCGAGTCGGCCATCGATGCAGCCGCCCCGGTCGAACCGGCGCCCGCGCCGAAACCTTCGCCGCGCAAGGATGTTGCCAAGTCGGCTCCGGCGATTGCGCCGACCCGCCAGGGGACGATCGACCGCGAGCGGCTCGCTTCGCGCGGGATGATCGTGCCCGGCACGCCGGTCACCGGCATTTCCGAAGAATATCGCATCGTGAAGCGCGAGTTGATCCGCAATTTTGGCGGCGCGGGCAATCGCCCGATCCTGCCGCGCGGCCACCGCGTGTTGATCGCATCCGCCAACCCGGGCGAGGGCAAGACCTTTTCCGCGGTCAATCTCGCGCTCAGCCTGGCTGTCGAGGCCGATCACGACGTGCTGTTGATCGACGCCGATATCGCCAAGCCCAGCGTGCTCGAAGCCTTGGGGCTCGACGACGGTCCCGGCCTGATGGACGCGCTCGCCGACCCGCGCCTGCCGCTTGGCGACTGCCTGATCCAAACCGACATTCCGGGATTGAAGGTCATGCCCGCCGGCACCCAGCATATGCACGATACTGAACTGCTCGCCTCTGCACGGACCGAGGCGCTGCTCGGCCAGCTCGAGCAGGGCGCGCCGGGGCGCATCCTCATCCTCGATTCGCCGCCGGTGCTCGCGGCGTCGCCCGCCGCGGTGCTCGCAGGGCATGTCGGGCAGACGATCATGGTCGTGCGCGCCGACGAAACGCTCGAATCGGCGCTGCGCGACGCGATCGGACTGATGGGAGCATGCCCGCATATCCAACTGCTTCTAAACGGCGTGAAATATTCTCCGGGCGGCCGCCGCTTCGGCACTTATTACGGACAGGGAGGCGCGTGATGCGCAGCGTCACCACCATACGTCATGCGGCGATGCTCGCGGCTGTGCTGTCGGCCGGGACAGCTACGGGCGCCCACGCGCAATTTTCGGGCGATCCCGCGGCGTCGGGCGCCGGAGAGGCGCCGTCTGCAGACGCCCCGGCATCCGATGGCCGGTCGGCCAAGCGCGCCGAGGGGCGTCGCAATCAGCGCCAGATCGACGTCAGCCCCTATCTCGAAATCGGACAGGTGCTGACCGCCGATCTAAAGAATGGTGGTGACGTCCTGACCTATACGACCGTGGCCGCCGGGGTCGACGCCGCGATCGTCACACGACGCGCCGAATTGTCCGCGACGCTGCGCTATGAACATCAGTTCGGCTGGGGACGCCAGGGCGACACCGACGTGATCAGCGGCCTAGCGCGCGGCCGGATCGAAGCGGCACGCGGCCTCAATCTGGAGGGCGGTGCGCTGGCGACGCGAACGCGCGCCGACCGGCAGGGCGCCGACAGCGGCCTGTTCATCGGCGACGCCAGCAATGTCGCCAATCTCTATTCGCTTTATGCCGGGCCGACGTTTGCCCGCCGTATCGGCGGGCTCGACTTCGGGGCGGGATATCGTTTCGGTTATACGAAGGTCGATGTTGACGAGCCGGCGATCCTGGCCCCCGGTGCCCAGCCGCAGGATATTTTCGACAGTTCGACCAACCATGTTGCCTGGGCCAGCCTGGGCGCGCGTCCCGGCGACCTGCCGTTCGGTTGGCAGGTGTCGGGCGGTTATGAGCGCGAGGACGCCAGTCAGCTCGACCAGCGGTATGAGGGCAAATATGCCCGTGCCGACGTAACCGTGCCGGTCGGCCCGACACTGGCCCTGTTGGGCGGTGTGGGGTATGAGGATATCGAAATCGGGCAGCGAAATCCGCTGCTCGATGCGAATGGCGTTCCGGTGCGCGATGCGAACGGGCGGTTTGTCACCGACAGGTCGAGCCCGCGCCAGTTGTCGTTCGACACCGACGGGCTGATCTGGGACGCGGGGGTGATGTGGCAACCGAGCCGCCGGACATCACTTACTGCGCGCGTCGGTCGCCGCTATGGCGACACGATCTATACCGGCAGCTTTTCCTATCGCGCCGATCATGCGACGACGATCCAGGTCGGCCTCTATGACGGGTTGTCCAGCCTCGGCCGTGGCTTGTCGGGCGGGCTTGCCGCTCTGCCGACACAGTTCGACCCGACGCGCAATCCGATCGGCGGCGGGATCAACCCTTGTGTGTTTGGCGAACAGGGCGGCGGCTGCCTGAGCAACCAGCTCGGTAACGCAACCTCGGCGCAATATCGCAGCCGCGGCGTCCAGGCGACGCTGGCGTCGCGTTTCGCGGGATGGAGCTATGGCGTTGGCGTCGGTTACGACCAGCGCAAGCTGCTCGCGCCGCTACTTTCGCCGATTGGCAGCCTCAACGGCACGAAAGACGAAAGCTATTATCTCTTCGTGTCGGCCGGGCGTCGCCTCGACGTCGATTCCGATCTCAGCCTGTCGGGCTATGTCAATTATTTCGACAATGGCGCGCCGGGCGCCAGCGATGTTCAGTCGGCCGGCTTGTCGGCCGCCTATTCACGGCGCTTCTGGCGCGGCCTGACGGGGACTGCGGCTGCCAGCCTCAATGCCTTCGATCAGGAAGGCTTCAACAGTCAGCTTATTGGTTCAGCTTTGGTGGGACTGCGTTACAACTTCTGACCAAGCAACGGGAATTCAAGCGATGTACGATCAGTTCTATGGTTTCACCGGGCGTCCGTTCCAGCTGACGCCAGACCCGCATTTCTATTTTGAAAGCGGAACACACCGAAAAGCCATGTCCTATCTTGGCTATGGCCTGGCGCAGGGCGAAGGCTTCATCGTCATCACCGGCGACGTGGGCGCGGGTAAGACGACGCTTGTCGGTCATCTGATGAACACGATTGACCCCAACCGCCTGACCGCGGTGAAGCTGGTGTCGACGCAGGTCGAAGGCGACGACCTCCTCCGCCTTGTCGCCGAACAATTCGGCATCGAATGGGAAGGCGAGAGCAAGGCCGAATTGCTGCGGTCGATGGAACAGTATCTGCGCGAGCAAGCGCGCGCGGGCAAACGTACGCTGCTGATCGTCGACGAGGGGCAGAATCTCGCCATCTCGGCGCTCGAAGAATTGCGGATGCTGTCGAATTTTCAATTGGGCGGCCATTCGCTGCTCCAGATATTTCTGCTCGGTCAGCCTGAGTTTCGCCAGACGCTCTTTCATTCGCCGACGCTCGAACAGCTGCGCCAGCGGGTGATCGCGACGCATCATCTCGACCCGATGGAGCCCGAAGAGGTCGAACCTTATATCCTGCATCGCCTTGGCAAGGTCGGCTGGACCGGCAATCCCAGCTTCAGTCCTGACGCCTTTGAGGAAATTTTCGATTATAGCGAAGGCGTCCCGCGCAAGCTCAACGTCCTGGTCAGCCGCCTTTTGCTTTATGGTGCGGTCGAACAGATGAACCGCATCACAGCGCAGAATGTGCGGTCGGTTGTGGCGGAAATCGAGGCCGACCGCGGCATCGACGCAGCGACACTGGCGCCGCTGCCGGTCGAAGAGGTCGTTGCCGCCGCCGCGACCGCCGTCGCGCCGACGCCTGCGCCGTTCTCGCCGCCCGCGAGCGAGGCTCCGATCGAATGGCCGCGCCGCGCGCCGGAACCCGCCGTGGACGGCCCGGCTCCCTTCGCCGCGCCCGCTGAACCTGCTCCCGTTCCGCCCGACGCCGAAGAGATTGTCGTCGAACTGGCGACGGAAGCCGCTGCTGCCCCGGCGCCCACCGCCCCGTCGGTGGACCCCGAACATCTTGCCGCACTCGAAGAGCAGGTCGCGTCGCTCGAAGCGCGCCTCGTCGAGCAGGATGCGGCCCTGCGCCGGGTGCTCGACCTGCTGATCGAATGGGTCGAACGCGACCCCGACAACGCGCCCAATCCGGCAACGTCGCAGACCTGGGCTGCCTGACAAGTCGGCCCGGATCGGCTAAGCTGTCGATGAAGGTGAGGAATGATGCAGAACGGCCTGTCGGTCGACGTCGAGGACTGGTTCCAGGTCGGTGCGTTTGAGCGCACGATCGGGCGCGGCGATTGGGATGGGCTGGAATGCCGGGTGGAGGCGAACTGCGATGCGGTGCTCCAGTTGTTCGGCGATGCCGGTGCAAAGGCGACTTTTTTCACGCTCGGCTGGGTTGCCGAACGCTATCCCGCACTGATCAAACGCATCGTTGCGGCTGGGCATGAACTCGCCAGCCACGGCTATGATCACAAGCGCGTTTTCAACATGTCCGCGGCAGAATTTGCTGCGGACCTCAAAAAGACGCGGAGTATCCTCGAGGATCTCGGCGGCGTGGCGATCCGCGGCTATCGTGCGCCGAGCTTCTCGGTCGATACGCGCACGCCGTGGGCGCATGACGTCCTCGCCGAACATGGCTATGCCTATTCGTCGAGCGTCGCGCCGGTGGTCCACGATCATTATGGCTGGCCGCAAAGCCCGCGCCACGCGTGGCGGCCGCTGCCCGACAGCGATCTGGTCGAATGGCCGGTGACGACGGCGCGCTTTGCGGGGCGGACATTGGCGGCGGGCGGCGGCGGCTTCATGCGGATGCTGCCCTATGGATTCACGCGCTGGGCGATTACGCGAATGAATGATGAAGGCCATCCGGCGATTCTGTATTTCCATCCGTGGGAAATCGACCCCGGCCAGCCGCGTGTCACGGGCGCGCCGATCAAGTCGAAAATACGCCATTACAGTGGCTTGTCGGCCATGGCTGGCAAGTTGCAAAAGTTGCTGAGCGATTTTTCGTGGACCCGCGCCGACGCGCTGGTCCCCGCACAGCATCAGCGCGCGCGACTTTGGCGCGACGCGGCGTGAATGCGCCGGTCCGTTCGGTGAAGGATGGCTTTTCCGGGGCGCCGCTGTCCGATGCTGCTGCGTGGGACGCCTATGTCGCCGCGCATCCGGACGCAACGCCCTTTCACAGTCGCGCCTGGTGCGAGGCCGTCGCGAAGGCGACCGGCCATCGCTGCCATTTGGTCGCCGCGCGCAATGCGGCGGGGATTTTGACCGGCATTCTGCCGCTTCATCATATCCGTTCGCGGTTGTTCGGGCAGGCGTTGGTCGGCAGCGGATTCGCAGTCGGCGGCGGCCTGTTGGCTGACGATCCGGCGGTGGCCGCAACACTGGCACAGGGCGCCGCCGAAATGGCGAAATCACTCGGCGTGCCGTCGGTCGAACTGCGCGGCGGCGAACTGCCCGAAGGCGAAGGGTGGTCGTGCGAAGAGGGCGTCTATGCCGGATTTACCCGCGACCTCGCCGCCGACGACGATGCCGAACTGCTCGCCATCCCGCGCAAGCAGCGCGCCGAAGTGCGTAAGGCGCTGGAAAGCGGGCTGACGGTCACGACGGGCCAGGGCGACGCGCAGCGCCGCGATCACTACCGCATCTACGCGACCAGCGTTCGCAATCTCGGGACGCCGGTTTTTCCGAAGGCGCTTTTCGACGCCGTGCTAGATGCGTTCGGCGACGACGCCGATATCCTGACCGTGCGCGAGGGCGTGCGGCCCGTTGCCAGCGTGCTCAGCCTTTACTGGCGCGGCACGGTCATGCCCTATTGGGGCGGCGGCCTTGCCGAGGCCCGGCGGCTGCGCGCCAACGAGCTGATGTATTTCGCGTTGATGCGCCACGCCCGGGCCAAGGGTTGCACGCGTTTTGACTTCGGTCGATCGAAAGTCGGCACCGGCCCCTTTGCCTATAAGAAGAACTGGGGGTTCGCGCCGCAGCCGCTGGTTTATGCGCGCTGGCTCGCGCCGGGTGAGACCGCCCGCGATACCAATCCGAACAGCGCCAAATATCGCCTCCAGGTCGATCTTTGGAAAAAACTGCCGCTGTGGGCGGCGAACCGGCTGGGTCCGTTGATCGCGCGCGGGCTGGGCTAGGCTTCGGGCTGATGGCCGAGATATTGTTCCTCGTTCACCGCGCGCCATGGCCCCCGGACCGCGGCGACCGGATTCGCAGCTGGCATATGTTCGCGGCGCTGTCGAAGCTTGCGCCCGTGCATGTCGCGGCGCTTGCCGACTCGGAAGCGGATGCCGCGCTGGCGCGCGACAAAATGACGCCGCTTTGCAAGAGTTTGCGAATCGAGGTGCGCAACGTATCGCGGCCGCTGGCACTGGCCCAGGCGGTGTTGAACCGTGAACCCGTATCGAACCGGCTGTTCCGCAGCGCGGAGCTGGCGCGCCACGTCGACCGGCTGATCGGCGGGGGCGGCATCACCCATATCGTCGCTTTCTCCGGCCAGATGGCCCAATATCTTCCGGCCCGTTTCGACGGCCCGATGCTGATGGATTTCGTCGATGTCGATTCGGCGAAGTTTGCGACTTACGCCGAACAGGACCAGCGCCAGCCGCTGCACTGGGTCCACGCCCGCGAAGCGCGGATATTGGGTGCCTATGAAGCCGCCGTGGCGCGCCGCGCCGACGCCAGCCTGTTCGTCAGCGCGGCGGAGGCGGCGCTTTTCTGTCGGCAGAGCGGGGTGGGCGCCGACACAATCCACGCCATCGAAAATGGTATCGACACCGACCGCTTCGATCCGTCGGTCGCGCTGACGCCGGTCGCGACGGGGGCGGGCCCCCTGGCGGTTTTTACCGGGCAGATGGACTATCGCCCCAATATCGACGCCGTGCGCTGGTTCGCGCGCGATATCCTGCCTTTGATCCGGCGGCGGCATGATCGGGCGCGCTTTGCGATCGTCGGCCGGGCGCCGACGGGCGAGGTGCGCGCGCTCGAAACCTTGCCCGGCGTCCTTGTGACCGGCGAGGTGCCCGACGTTCGCCCCTGGCTCGCCGCCGCCGACGCCGTCGTCGCGCCGCTGTTGCTGGCGCGCGGGGTACAGAACAAGCTGCTCGAAGCCATGGCAATGGCGCGCCCGGTCGTCGCAAGCGCCGCCGCGGCGACGGGGATCGATGCCGTTCCGGGCGAGCATTTGCGGGTCGCGGACGGCGCCGATGCGATGGCCGACGCGGTCTGCGCGCTGTTCGACGACGGCGCCGCTGCCGCCGCGATGGGACAGGCCGCGCGGGCCCGGATGATCGCGCGCTACGGCTGGGACGCCCGCCTCGCGCCGCTCGGCAAGCTGCTGGGATTGGCCGTATGACCCGCTGGACGCATTGGCAGCGGCACCTCGCCGCGCTGGGATTGCTTTCAGCGGCCATCCTCGCGATCTTCTGGCGTGATGCGGTCGATATGGCCGGTATCTGGTGGCATAGTTCAACCTTTACCCACTGCCTGTTGATGTTGCCGATGATCGGCTGGCTGGTGTCGCAGCGGGTTCCGTTGCTGCGCCCGCTGACGCCCTGTTTCTGGTGGCCTGCGCTGATCTGGATGGCCGGTGCGGGGGTGGTTTGGCTTGTCGGCGAAGCGGCGGGGGTCGGGCTGTTCCGGCAGCTCGGTCTTGTCCTGATGTTGCAGGGCGCGGTCGCCGCGACGCTCGGCGACAAGCTGGTCCGCGGCCTGCTGTTTCCCCTCGGCTACGCGTTTTTGCTTGTGCCGTTCGGCGAGGAACTGGTGCCGCTGCTCCAGACCTTTACCGCGCACATCAGCGTCATATTGCTTCACCTTTCGGGCATCGCAGCCCAGATGCAGGGCGTGTTCATCACAACGGACGCGGGCTTTTTCGAGGTGGCCGAGGAATGTTCGGGGGTCAATTTCCTGGTCGCGATGCTCGCCTATTCGGTGTTCGCTGCGCATCTATGTTTCACGAGCTGGACACGCCGCATCGTCTTTGTCGTGGCGGCGCTGGCGACCACCATCCTCGCCAATGCGCTGCGCGCCTATGGCACGATGGTTGCGGCCGAAATCTGGGGAATCGAGGCGGCGGGCGGGATAGATCATATCTTCTATGGCTGGATATTTTTCGGCCTCGTCATCCTGATCGTCATGCTTGTTGCGCGGCGCTGGTTCGACCGGGCGGCCAACGACGTGGCGGTCGATGTGCGCGGGCTGGATGGTGCGTCGCGGTTCGCGGGAACGGCAAGGGCGGTCCTGCCGGCCGCGCTTGCGGTTCCGATCGCCTTCGCCGGCTGGGGCATCCTGGTCGGCGGTCGCAGCGCTCCCTTGCCCGAAACCATGGCGGTCGAGCCGCCACCCGGCTGGCGCGATGCGCGGGCGGGCGGCACGGCCTGGGCGCCGCGCTTTGACGGAGCCGACCAGCGGTTGCTGCGCCAGTTCGCCGACGACAAGGGCCGGGTCGTAACCGTCGCAATCGGTGGCTATGAGCGCCAGGCGGAAGGGCGCGAAATCGTGGCGTTCGGGCAAGGAGCGGTCGACCTCGACAGCAAATGGGCGTGGAGTGGGTCGCTGCCCGCGATCGATGGAGCAAAGACAGAGCGATTGCTGCATCCCGGCCCCGTGCTACGCGACGCGGCGACCTGGTATGTCGTCGGCGGCACCGTGACCGGCGATCCGCGCGCAGCGAAACTGGCGGGGCTCAAGGCCCGCCTGTTGGGCGGCGATCCGCGCGCCATGTCGTTGATCGTATCGAGCGAAGAGCGGCAGGGCGGGGCGAATGCGATCACCGATTTCGTTTCCGCGTCGGGCGGAGTCCATGCAATGGCTGACCGCGCGCTGAAAACGCGTTAAGGGCGGTTCCTATATGTGTGGGATTGCCGGCATCTATCATCTCGAAACGGCAAAGCCCGTCGATCCTGCGCGGCTGCGGGCGATGTTGCAGCCGATGCAGCACCGCGGCCCGGACGGCGCGGGCGCGTGGACTGCGCCGGGCGTCGGATTAGGTCATCTGCGGCTGTCGATCATCGACATCGAAGGCAGCCCGCAACCGATGGCGAGCGACGACGAGATCGTCACGCTGACCTATAATGGCGAGATATATAATTTTCGCGAGCTGCGCGCCGAACTGGAAGATCGCGGCCATCGTTTCCGCACCAGCGGCGATACCGAGGTGATCATCGCGGCGTGGCGCCAATGGGGCCCCGATTGCCTGTCGCGCCTCAACGGCATGTTCGCCTTTGCGATCCATGATCATCAGCGTGGCTGCCTTTTCCTTGCGCGCGACCGGCTGGGGGTGAAGCCGCTCCATTATGTTCGCCTGTCCGACGGATCGGTGGCATTTGCATCCGAACTGAAGGGGCTGCTCCGCAATCCGCTGCTGCGGCAGGAAGCGAACCTGACCGCGATCGAGGACTTCCTCGCCTTCGGCTATGTCCCCGACGATAATTGCATCGTCGCCGGTGTCGAAAAACTGCCCGCCGGCCACTTTCTGATGCTCGAACGCGGCAAGCGGATACCCGCGCCGACGCGCTGGTGGGCGCCAGATTTCTCGAAACGCATCCGCGCGTCGGAGGGCGAGGCGGCCGAGCATCTGGTCCATTTGATGCGCGCCGCGGTGACCGACCGCATGGTCGCGGATGTGCCGCTTGGCGCCTTTCTGTCGGGCGGGGTCGACAGCAGCGCGGTGGTCGCGCTGATGGCCGAGGCGAGCGCGAAGGCGGTCAAGACCTGCACGATCGGTTTCGATCAGGCCGCGCTCGACGAAACCCAATATGCCCGGCAGATTGCCGAACGGTTCGCGACCGATCATCGGACGCGCACCGTTTCGTCGGGCGATTTTGCGTTGGTCGACCGCATTGCCGACATGTTCGACGAACCCTTTGCCGACGCCAGCGCGCTGCCGACCTATCGCGTGTGCGAACTCGCGCGCGAAGAGGTGACGGTCGCGCTGTCGGGCGATGGCGCCGACGAGGCCTTCGCCGGATACCGCCGCCTTGTCTTCCAGCATCAGGAAGAAAAGCTGCGCGGGCTGATCCCCGGATTCCTCCGCCGCGGGGTGCTGGGGCCGTTATCGCATGTCTGGCCGCAGATGGATTGGGCACCGCGCCCGCTGCGCGCCCGCGCGACACTCGCCAGCCTGTCGAAAAGCGGCGCCGAAGGCTATGCCGAGGCGGTCGGGGTGACGGGGCAAGGACAGCGCGCACGGCTGTTCAACGATGCGGCGATCGGCGCGCTGGGCGACCATGTTGCCGAGGCGCGATATTGGAAAGCGATGGCCGAGGCGCCCGCCCGCGAGCCGCTCGACCGCGCGCAATATGCCGATATGATGATTTGGCTGCCCGGCGATATCCTGACCAAGACCGACCGGATGAGCATGGCGGTCAGCCTCGAGGCGCGCGAACCCTTGCTCGACTATCGCCTGATCGAGTTCGCCGCGAGCCTGCCCGCGTCGATGCGGGTCAAGCGCGGGACGGGCAAGGCGATCATGAAGCAGGCGATGGAACGATATTTGCCGCACGACATCCTCTATCGCCCGAAAATGGGGTTTGTGACGCCAGTATCAGCATGGTTTCGCGGGCCGCTCGTCGAACAAGCGAAGGGGCTCGCAACCTCGTCGACCCTCGCGCGGTCGGGCTGGTTCGACATGGCCGAAATCGAACGCATCGTCGCGGCGCACCAATCGGGGCGGCGCGATCACGGGCGATTGATCTGGCAGTTTTTCATGCTGGAAAAATCGCTGGCGAAATTGTTCGGGATTTGAGATTTTTGATCGTCCCCCCTCGATGGCGGAGGCAGTGAGACTTGCCAGCTTGCTGGCTTCGTCGCAGCGAAGGGGGTGGGCTATCGCCCCGAAGCGACGGTGCAAAGACGCACCATCACCCCCATCCAACTTCGCCTGGCCGCTTTGCGACAAGGCTGCGTATCCTTACCCGATCAAGGGGAAGGGGCTGATCGAATAGCCACCCCATTTTAACTCCTTCCTGCTAACCTCCACCCGATGACGGTGCACCCCGCCTTTCCAGCCGACGCCGCGCCCGCGGCCCCCATGACGGTCCGCGTCGTCGATCCGCTGGCGCTGTCGGACGAGCTGGCGGCGGCGTGGGACCGGCTGGCGGCGGATGCCAGCGAACCCAATCCCTTTGCCGAACGCTGGTGCCTGCAATCGGCGCTGCACCTGCTCGATCCCGAGCGGCACGCACGGCTGGTGGTGGTCCGTGACGGTAGCGACGGTCCGGTGATCGGGATCATGCCGGTCGCACCCGCGTCGCATTACGGCCGCCTGCCGCTGCGCCACGCGACGGGCTGGGCGCATCCCAATCATTTCCTTGGACTACCACTGGTGCGCGCCGGTTTTGAAACCCTGTTCTGGTCGATCCTGCTCGGTTGGTGCGATGCGGCGCCATGGGCCCGCACGCTGCTGCATGTGCCGCGCCTGACGGAGAATGGGCCGCTCCACCGCGCGCTGGTCCAGACGGCACAAACGCGGGGCGGAGAGGCCGAGGTCGTCCACCGCGAGGAGCGCGCGCTGCTGGAAAGCACGTCGTCGCCGGAAGAATATTGGGAAAGCGCGGTGCGGGCGAAGAAGCGCAAGGAATTGCGCCGCCAGGCCAACCGCCTCGCCGAACTGGGCATCGTACATTTGCGCCGCTGGCAACCCGGCGACGCCATCGATCCGTGGATCGACGCCTTCCTCGCCCTGGAAGCACGCGGCTGGAAAGGCCGCGCCGGATCGGCCCTTGCCAGCCATAGCGAGACCCAGGCGTGGTTCCGGGCGATCCTGGCCGGCGCTGCCGCAGCGGGTCGGCTCGACATGCGGGCGCTCGATCTCGACGACCGGCCGCTCGCGATGCTGATCAATTTTCTGTGCCCGCCCGGCGGTTTTTCGTTCAAGACCGCGTTCGACGAGGATTATGCCCGCTTCTCGCCGGGTGTGTTGCTGCAACAGGCGAATCTCGACCTGTTGGACGACACGCGCATCAATTGGGTCGACAGCTGCGCCGCGCCCGGTCATCCGATGATCGACAGCGTGTGGCGCGAACGGCGCGCGCTCATATGGGTCAACGTTGGATTGTCGGGGCCGTCGGACCGGCTGCGCTTTGCCCTGCTGACGCGGGCCGAGCGTTTCTGGCGGCGCTGGAAGCGCGCGGCCACGCCGCCAAGTGAAATGGAAAGCCTGACATGACTGCGCACCAGCCGATCGCCCGGCCCGTATTCCCCAGCGAGACACTGGATCGGATGCAGGCGCTCTATCCGCGGAATGCGGGGTTGCTGCACCATCATTTGCCCGACCACCCATTGCTGTCGCTGGAGGCTCTGGCGCGGCTTGGCGAAAGCCTGCCGACGAGCGCCGTCGAATATAATCCGGGCAACGTCCCCATCGGCATCCGCCCCGAAGACATCCCGTCGAACGGGCTGTCGATCGGCGAGACGATCCGCACGATCGACAGCAACGGAAGCTGGGCGGTGCTGAAGAATATCGAGAATGTGGAGGCCTATCGCACGCTGCTGATGGACCTGCTCGGCGAACTGGAGCCGGTCGTGGCGCCGCGCACCGGGGCTATGCTGACGCCGCAGGGCTTTATCTTCATCTCGTCGCCGGGGTCGATCACGCCTTTCCACTTCGACCCCGAACACAATATCCTGCTGCAATTGCGCGGGACCAAGGTGATGAACGTCTGGCCGGCGGGCGACGAACGCTTTGCCGACCGCCGCGAGCATGAACGCTACCACGCCGGCGGTCACCGCAACCTTCCGTGGCAGGACATCTATCAGCGCGACGCACAGCAGGTGCCGCTTGCCCCCGGCGATGCGGTGCTGATGCCGGTGATGGCGCCGCATTTCGTTGCCAATGGCGATGCGCCGTCGATTTCGCTGTCGATCACCTGGCGCAGCGAATGGAGCTATCGCGAATCCGAGGCCCATGCCGCCAATGCGGCGTTGCGCCGCATCGGTTTCGACCCCGCCATGCCGCCACGCTGGCCGCGTTATGCATGGTTCCGGTCGGCGGGCTGGCGCGTCGCGCGCAAGCTCAAACTCGTGTCGTAATGCGCCTGTGACAGATTGCTTTCAATTGCCGCAAATTGCGGTTATGGGCGCGCATCCTTGAATTTTGAGCCCATAGAGGACTGATGGCGAAAGAAGAACTTCTGGAAATGCGCGGCCAGGTGGTCGAACTGCTGCCCAACGCGATGTTTCGCGTCAAACTGGAAAATGACCACGAGATTCTCGGCCATACCGCCGGCAAGATGCGCAAGAACCGCATCCGTGTGCTGGTCGGCGATGAAGTGCTCGTCGAACTGACGCCTTATGACCTGACCAAGGGTCGGATCACCTATCGCTTCAAGTGAGCGGCGCGGCGATCATGCCGGCCCTGGTGCTCGCTTCCTCTTCGCCGCGTCGGCGTGAGTTGCTGGCGCGTATCGGCGTGGTTCCGGTGCGCATCGCGTCGCCCGACATCGACGAAACTCCGCTGAAGGGCGAACGGCCGCGCGACTATGTGGCGCGGCTTGCCACGGCCAAGGCGCTCGCGGTCGAGCGCGCAGCGGGCGAGGTCGTCCTTGCGGGCGACACCACCGTCGCGGTCGGGCGCCGTATCCTCGAAAAGCCCGCCGACGAGGCTGATCTGCGTTATATGCTCGGGCTGCTGTCGGGACGTCGGCATCATGTTTATTCCGGGCTTTGCGTCGTCGGAACCGACGGCAGGCCGCGCGTGCGCGTCGTCGATACGACCGTCGCCTTCAAGGCGCTGAGCGCCGACGACATCGACTGGTATGTCGAAAGCGGCGAGGGGATGGGCAAGGCAGGCGGCTATGCCATCCAGGGCCGCGCCGAAACCTTTGTCCGCTTCCTGTCGGGCAGCCATTCCAATGTCGTCGGGTTGCCACTGTTCGAGACGCGGGCGCTGTTGACCAGCGCCGGAATCGCGCTTGGCTGAGTGGCTTTACGAAGCCGGGATCGGCGAGGCGCGCGCCGCTTTGGTCGACGATGGCGAGATTGTCGAAGCACGGATCGAGCGCGAAGGCGAGGGGCCGCGCCCGGGCGCGATCCTTGCGGCGCGGCTGGTCGACGTCGGACGCGGCGGCAAGGGGGCGCTGGTCGCGCTCGACTGGCCCGGCACGCCGCACGCGACAGTGGCCGAAATCTCCAGCACGACCGCTATTGGCGCCGCGCTGTTGGTCGAAGTCACCCGCATGGCGTTGCGCGAACGCGGGCGCGATAAACCTGCGCGCGCGCGCCTGGCCGAACCCGGCGCCGTCGCGGCGGCGGGCCCTGACCTGCGCGCCCGCATCGCGGCGACCGGCATCGCTGTCGTCGATGTGCGGCCGACCGACACCGACCGGCTCGAACAGGCAGGGTGGAGCGAATTGATCGATTGTGTCCGCGAAGGGCACTGGCCGTTCACGGGCGGAGCCCTGTGGGTCGATGCGACCCCCGCGATGGTGCTGATCGACATCGATGGGGAGGGCGATGCGCTGACCGTGGCAAAAGCGGGCGCGCGGGCCGCCGCGGCGCTCATCCGGCGTTGCGACATCGGGGGATCGATCGCGATCGATTTTCCCTCGCTGCCCGATCGCGCCGGTCGGCATGCGGTCGACGCCGCGGTCGATGCCGCGCTGTCGACGCCTTTCGAGCGAACCGCGGTCAACGGTTTTGGCCTGATGCAGATCATCCGCCGCCGCGAACGCCCGTCATTGATCGAACAGGTCCGCCTCGACCCGGTCGCGACCGACGCCGCGCTGTTGCTGCGCCAGGCGGAACGCGCGGTCGGCACGGGCGTATTGACCTTGACCGCACGCGACGCTGTCATCGCGCGGATCATGGCCCACCCGGACTGGGTAGAGACGCTGCAAGCCCGCACCGGCCGCGCGGTCAAGCTGGTCGTCGATCCGACCGTGAAAGGAGCGGGCCATGCCCAGTAAATCCCCGCGCTGTCCGCTGTGCGGCAAAGCGCGCGACGCCGAATTCAAACCCTTTTGCAGCCGCGGTTGCCGCGATCGCGATCTCCTCAACTGGTTCGGCGAGGGCTATCGCGTACCCGCCGATCAGGCACCCGATGGCACGGCGGACGAGGATCGTTTTGACGAGGGATAAATCCCGAATAAAGGTGCTGGACAGGACGCAAAGCCCTGCCTATAGCCGCCGCTCGCCAGCGCGGCCGACCGGCCGACGCGGTTCGCCTGGGTAGCTCAGTTGGTAGAGCATGCGACTGAAAATCGCAGTGTCGGCGGTTCGATCCCGTCCCCAGGCACCACCTTCCTTACAGTGTGAACGCGCTTTTGGATGACGGTATCGCTCCGCCTGCCGTAGCGTAAACTGTTGCTTTTGTGCCACTAATCGACAGAAAAGCTGGGTCTTCACGCGCGCGCGCGTTGACGCGGCGGGTCGGTGCGTTAGAGCGGCCGTTCACTGCCGGGCATCTCCCGAAAAGCTTTCAGCTACGCCCGGACGGTTTTGGAGAGAGAGATCATCATGACTTTGCGCAACATGTTGTTGGGCGCCACGATGCTGTGCGCCGCCGCCACCCCCGTCCACGCCTTTGCCCAGGATGCCGCCGCTGCCCCCGCCGACGATGCGGCCGTCGCGACCGACGACACCGATTATGGCAACGACATCATCGTCACCGCGAGCAAGCGTTCGCAGACGTTGCAGGACACTCCCGTCGCGGTGTCGGTTACGTCGGCAGCGCAGCTGGAGGAATCGCAGATCCGCGACCTGATCGACCTGCAATCGTCGGTCCCCAGCCTTCGTGTCTCGCAGCTCCAGTCGAGCGCCAACACCAACTTCATCATCCGCGGTTTCGGCAACGGCGCCAACAATGCCGGTATCGAACCGTCGGTCGGCGTGTTCATCGACGGCGTGTACCGCTCGCGTTCGGCGGCCCAGATCGGCGACCTTCCGAATGTCGAGCGCATCGAAGTGCTGCGCGGCCCCCAGTCGACCTTGTTCGGCAAGAATGCTTCGGCGGGTGTCATCAGCATCGTCACGCAGAAGCCGCAGTATGACTTCGGCGGATCGGCCGAAGTCACCTATGGCAATTATAACGCCATCACCGTCAAGGGCGACGTCACCGGCCCGATCAGCGACACGGTCGCCTTCTCGATCGGCGGCAGCTATAACCGCCGCGACGGTTATGCGCAGGACCTGAACCTCGACACCGACGTCAATGATCGCAATCGTTGGGGCGTGCGCGGCCAGTTGCTGTTCGAGCCGACCGATGCGCTGTCGATCCGACTGATCGGCGATTATGACAAGATCGACGAAAATTGCTGCATCGCGGGCAATGTCATCGCCGGCCCGACCGTTGCGATTACCAACGCGCTCGCCGGTGGTCCCAGCGTCGATGCGAACAATCCCTTCTCCTACGACGTCTACAACAACTTCCTGTCGTCGAACGAGATCGAGAATTACGGCGGTTCGGCGCAGATCGACTATGATCTCGGCAACCTCGCGCTCACTTCGATCTCGGCCTATCGCAAGGTCCAGGCCGACACGAACCAGGATTCGGACTTCACCGCCGCCGACCTGATCGGTGAAAAGAGCGACAATGTCGGCATCGACACCTTCACGCAGGAAATCCGGCTGACGTCCGATTTCGACGGTCCGATCAACTTCCTGCTCGGCGGTTATTATTTCAATGAGAAGGTCGATCAGACCAGCGCGATCAGGTTTGGGACCGATTTCCGTCCCTATGGCAACGTGCTGATCCAGGCCGCCAGTGGCGGCGCGCTGAACGTCGATCTGCTCGAAGGCACGCTCGGCGCGCTCGAAGGCAATCCGGCGAAATATGTCGGCCAGTTCTTCCGTGCGGGCACCGGGCTCGACGAAGGCTATGAGATGAAGAACGAGGCTTTCTCGATCTTCGGCACCGTCGATTTCGAGGTCACCGATCGCCTGACGCTGACCGTGGGCGGCAATTATACCAAGGACCGCAAGCGTTTCTCGACCGACGTTGTCAGCAGCGATGTCTTTTCGGGCATCAACCTTGACGCCGCGGCCTATGCGCCGTTCCGCAACCAGCTCTTGCTTGGCGGTGCGTTGCAGCAGGCTGGCGTCAATCCCAACAATCCGGCCGCAGTGGCCGCATTTGCGACCAACCCTGCGACCGCTCCGATCTTTCAGCAGTTCGTCGCCTTTGCCAACGCCAATCAGAACAACCCTGCGGCGAACCCGCTCAATGGGCTGAAGGCGTTCCAGTTCCTGCCGCCTTTCCTCAACGTTCCCAATGCGGTCGAAAGCGGCAAGACGAACGACGGCGACTTCTCGTACAGCGTTCGCGCCGCTTATGAGCTGACCGACACGGTCAACATCTATGCGACCTATGCCACGGGCTTCAAGGCGAGCTCGATCAACCTGTCGCGCGACAGCCGTCCGACCGCCGCCGACCTGCCCGCGATCATCTCCGGCGGTCTCGGTGTTCCGAACCTCGTGTCGGGTTCGCGCTTTGCCAACCCGGAAGAATCGACGGTTTATGAGTTCGGCCTGAAGGGCCAGTGGGACGTCGCCGCCGTGAACGTCGCGGTGTTCAAGCAGTCGATCAAGGGCTTCCAGTCGAACGTCTTCACGGGCACCGGCTTTGCGCTCGCGAACGCCGGCAAGCAGTCGACCTTCGGGATCGAGTTCGACGGTTCGGTGCGTCCGGTCGACGGCCTCACCCTGACGCTGGCGGCGACCTATCTCGACGCCAAATATGACAGCTTCATCAATTCGGCGTTCGGCGACATCTCGGGCACCACGCCCGCGGGCATCCCCGAATTGTCGCTGTCGATGGGCGGCACCTATACCTATGAGTTTGCCGGCGGGACCAAGGCGATCGCGCATGTCGATTACAGCTATGAAAGCCCGGTCCAGATCGTCGAGGGCCTGTCGGGCTTCCCGGCCAGCGTCGCGCAGAATCTGAAGCGCGAAGTCAATTCGCTGAACGCGTCGTTCACGGTCCGACTGACCAACGGGCTCGACGTTGGCGTATGGGGCCGCAACCTCACCAATGCGCAATATCTGACGACGATCTTCCCGGCCGTTGCCCAGGCGGGCAGCGTCTCGGGATATCCGAGCCAGCCGCGCACCTATGGCGGCACCGTTCGCTTCAAATTCTGATTGCCGCGTGGGCCGGGGCTTTGTCGCCCCGGCGCCGCGACGCGCAACGGACATAAAAGAACCCCGGCCTCTCCATGGAGAGGCCGGGGCTTTTTTGTCGGCGTTGCGTTTTGGACGTTAGAACTTCACGCCGGCCGCGATGCCGTAACGGCGCGGTTCGAGGGTGAAGATGTTGGTGTAGTTACCCGACGATTGGTCGGTGATGTAGAGCCCCGTGACGCTGTTGGCGTCGAAGAGGTTCTGGATGAAGCCTTTGACATACCATTTGTCGTCGGCACCGTTCAGCTGGAGCTGGGCGTTGACCTGGGCATAGCCCTTGATCCGGTTGACGTTGCCGTTGAAAATGCTGCCATAGCTTTCACCCGTATAGGCCATGTCGACACGCGGGACGAGGGTCATGCCGCCGTCGCCCAGCCGGGCCGTATATTGCACGCCCGCGCTGAACTTGTAGTTCGGTGCCTGCGGCAACTGGTTGCCCTTGATGTTGACCGGCACGCCGGCGGAGAAATATTCGATCCCCCCGAACGTCGCCGGGGCGAGACCCGCGCCGGCGAACGCCCCGGCCGCTGCCGCTTCCATCACCGAACAGATGCTGAACGCACCCGTCGAAGCAATGCCGCCGTCCGCCGGGAAGGTCGTCGTCGGTTGCAAGCCGGCACCCGCCTGAACGCCCGGGACAAAGCCGCCGTTGATGACCTGCTGGACCCCGTTCACAAAGGCGTTGACCCCCGCGGCGTTGCCCGACGTCGATGCCACTGCGCAGTTCGCGGCGTTGGTGATGTCCTTGATGATCACCGCGTCGCTGCGGCCACCGCCAAAGTCACGCGGGTTGCTGGTGAATTTATCGTCGGTCACCTTGCTGTGCAGGTAGCTGAAGCCGAGGTTGACGACGACGTCGGGATCGGGCCGCACGATCGCTTCGGCCTCGAAGCCATAGATGTCGGCGCTGACATTGTCGTTGACCGCGGTACGCGCGACGATCTTGCTGAGCTGAAGATCCTTATATTTATAATAGAAGGCGGTGAGGTTCAGCTGAAGCGCGCCATTACCGAAGGTGTTTTTCGACCCGATTTCAAATGCATCGACCTGTTCGGGTCGGAAGCTTTCGGGCACCTCGAAAATCGGCTGGAGCGGCGGGTTGATCCCGCCCGATTTATAGCCGCGCGAATAGGACGCGTAGAGAAGATTGTCCTCGGTCAGCTTGAAGTCGAGCACCGCGCGGCCGGTCAGCTTGTTGAACTTCACCGTCCGGGCCTGGATGATCTGATTGCCCGGCGTGCCCGGATCCGCATCGAACGACCCGACGAAGGGCGAATCAAAAGCGCTGCCGGTGCCGCCATGCGGCGCGAGGAAGCTCGCCAGCGTCGACCGCGCGGTCACGCTCTTCTTGTCATTATTGTATCGCAAGCCCGCGGTCAGTTTCAGCCGATCGCTGAACTCGAAATAGGCTTCACCGAACAGGCCGTAAGAGGTGATCTTCAGATCGTCGGTGTTGTTGCGGAAGAAGGGCGTGGCGAGGAACGACGGCGGCAATGGGCCGCCGGCCGCGGGCGGGTTGGTCGCCGCGGTGAACGCGCCGAGCACGCCGGTCAGATAGTCGATCGGGAAAGCGTTCACATAATAGCTGTTCTCGGTCAGGTGATAATCGGCATAAATGCCGCCGACGAGGAAGTTGAACGGTCCGTCGAGGTCGCTCGACAAGATGCCTTCGACCGACCAGCTGCTGTTATACTGGTTCGACCGGTCGAACTGGAGCGACTGGTCGCTACAGATTTTGTTGCCGCCATAGCTGCCGTAGCCGCTTTCCTCGGCCAGCGAGGTGCAAAGCTGCCCGGTCGGGCCATTGGGGATGATCGCCGCAGCGACCGGCGCGAAATAGGGCGTAAACCCGGCGCCCAGCGCGCCGTTTGCGGCCGCCTGCAACGTCGCGAGGCCGCCGGCATAGAGCGCGCGGTTGCCGACATTGCTGTTTATAGTCCTGCGACGCGTCGAGCTTGACCTTCTGATACTGGCCCGACACCTGAAGCGACACGGGCCCGAAATTATGCTCGACCTGGCCCTGCAACGTCAGCTCGCTGGTGAAATAGCTCGGCGTATAGGCCGTATTCACCTCGCGCGGATCGGACGGGATCGTCGTATTGGCATAGACGTCGGGGCCGTAGAGGCTGCCGAGCGCAAAGGCCTGTGGAATGCCGCGGATCGCGAGGAATTCGCGCGACGTCAGCGCGGCGGTGAAGGTCGCGTTGCCGTTGAACGGCGAATTGTCGAGACGGCTGTTCAAACAGCCGAGAATGCCGGTCGGGTCGCGTTGGCACAGCTGTTTCTGGATGCGCGTGCGCTGGTCCTTTTCGCGGAAATAGGATGCGAGCAGGTCGATCGTGGTATCGGGCGACGGTTCCCAGCGCAGCGAGCCGCGGACCGAATAAAGGTCGCGGTCGTCGATCCGCGTGCCGAGGAAGCTGTTCTTCGTATAGCCGTCGCGGTTGAGATAGATGCCGGCGACGCGCAGCGCCATCGTGTCGCCCAAGGGGATGTTGACCATCGCCTTGCCCTTCATGGAATCATAATTTCCATATTCGGCTTCGGCCGCGGCCTCGAAGGTCCCGAGTTTCGGTTTCGCGGTGATCACGTTGACCACGCCCGAGGTCGCGTTGCGTCCGAACAGCGTTCCTTGCGGTCCGCGCAGCACTTCGATGCGTTCGAGGTCGAAAAATTCGGTTTCAAACAGGCGGGTCGAAAACAGCGGGTCGCCGTTCAGGTGGATCGCGGTCGCACTGTCGCAGGTCGTGCCGACGCACAGATCGCCGATGCCGCGGATCGTAAAGCTGGCGCCGGTGAAGTTGGTCTTGGTGAAGGTGACGTTGGGCAGGGTCAGCTGAAGATCGGACGGGGTCTTGATCTGCTGCGCCTCCAGGGCCTCGGTCGAGAAGGCGCTGACCGCGATCGGCACGTCTTGCAGACGTTCCGACTGGCGCTGCGCCGTGACGACGATTTCGCCGCCAAAGGCATCGCGTTCCACTTCCTCCGCCGCGTCCTGCGCAAATGCCGGTGTCGCCACCGTCATTGCAAGGATCGACGTTCCGATCAGTGCCTTGAACTTCATCTATAGCCTCCCTTTTTCGATCCCGCGCGATGCGGGGCCGCCCAATTTCAAATTGTGGTAAGGGGAGGGGAAACGACCAGACATGGCAAAGGGCGCCGGGCCGAAACGGCCACGTGCCCTTGTGTATCCCACTTGCCAGCTGTGCTGGTCATCGTCCTCTCCCACCGGCGTCGGGGATTACGCCGGCCTCTCCGGATCACGACCCGCTTAGGCGAGTTCTGTAATGCAAGGTGAAGGTGCGCCGAGTTGACGAAAGCGTCAAGTCACTTGTTTGGCCCAAAAAAGGACGCGAAACTGCGCCTATTCGGAAAGTGAAAAAGTCAAGTTTCCGCAACGTAAACTTCATTGGCGGGCATAAATTCTTCTTGTCCGGCCCTTGCTTATCGGCTCTGGCACGACGAAATGTGCGACATGATGGCAACAGTGAAGGCGGGGCAATGAGCGAGGACAAGACCGAGTTGGGGCCGGACGGCAAGGTGATCGTGCCCGACCATGTTGCGGACGCCGTGCGGACGTTGATCGAATGGGCGGGCGACGATCCGGCGCGCGAAGGACTGTTGGACACGCCGCGCCGCGTTGCGCGCGCGTGGAAGGAATATTGCAGCGGCTATGCCGACGACCCGTCGATCCACCTGTCGCGCACGTTCGAGGAAGTCGGCGGATATGACGAGCTGGTGCTGCTGAAGGATATTCCGTTCCAGTCGCACTGCGAACATCATATGGCGCCGATCACCGGCAAGGCATCGATCGCCTATATGCCGCGCGACCGCGTCGTCGGTATTTCCAAACTCGCGCGCGTGCTCAATGGCTATGCCCGGCGGTTGCAGGTGCAGGAGCGACTGACTGCCGATGTCGCCCGCTGTATCTGGGACAATCTGCACCCGCATGGCGTCGCGGTGGTCATCGACGCCCAGCACGGCTGCATGACCGGACGCGGGGTGCGCACCCCCGGCGTCGGAATGGTGACGAGCCGCCTGCTCGGTTGTTTCCTCGACGACCAGCGCAGCCGCAAGGAAGTGCTGAGCCTGATGGGCTATTGACCGATGGGCGGCCTCAGCGCCGCCACATGCGCAGCAGCTGATATTGGACCGCCTGCAACCGCGTGAAGTTGGCGGGGTCCATTGCCCCGCCCTCGATCGCGGCAATCTCGTTCAGTTCGTACATCAAATTGCGGTGCGCGACGTCGGGGATCAGGCTCTGGATGAAGGTGATCGCGACCAGCCGTTCGCCGCGCGTCACCGGCTCGACCTCGTGCAGCGTGTGCGACGGGTAGACAACCGCGACGCCCGGCGCTTCCTTGAAGCGCAGGTCGGCGTTGCCGAGCTGCACATGCAAGGCGCCGCCGTCGTAATCGCCCGGGTCGTTCAGGAACACCGTGCAGCTGACGTCGGTTCGCAACTGGCCGTCGGGCAGGGGGATATAGGCAGCGTCGGGATGCAGCCCGTAGTGCATTCCCGGCGTGTAACGCGTCAGCAGCGGCGGCGCGATGCGCGCGGGGAAGGCGAAGGCCATGAAATCGGCATTCTGCACCATCGCATCGAGCAGAATCTTCGATGAGCGTTCATAGGCGCCGGCGTCGTGCAGCTGGAGGTTGTTCTTCACCGTCGAATGCGGGTTGCTGATCTTTCCGTCGACGAATTTGCCGCTGGCGGCAATCTCGCGCAGCGCGCGGACCGCGCCATCGTCGAGCAGCTGAACGAGCTTGAACATCTATCGGCTTTCCTGATCGCCGTGGATCGGCAGGGTGCCAAGGCTTGTATAGCGTGCGGCGAGTGCTTCAACCCATGCGATCGCTTCGGCGATGGCGGGCGCATGGTCCGCCGCCGCCTGTGCTTGCAGCTCGCGGCGCAGATCGGGGCTGTAGCCATGTTCGGGGGCTTTGGAATATTGGCGCATGATCGGCCCGGCCAGCGCGGCATCGACCCGTGCCGCGTCGACCGGGAGCCCGAAATGGCCGCATTGCGCGGCGAGCGCGGCCGCCGGATCGGCCAACAGTCGCTCGAAATCGACCCACAGGTGACGGGGGTCGGAGGGGGGCAGGGTGCGCTGCGCTGTCGCCATTTCGCACAGCCAGCTCATCGCGACGCGGGTGACCGGCGGCAACTGCCACAGGGCAAAGGGGAAGTCGGGCAGCAACGCCGCCAGCCGCGCCATGCGGGCGGGCGCCTGCGCCAACGTTTCGGTCCGCGAAGCGTCGCCCGCCAGGATCGTTTCGATGTAGCGCGGCAGCGGGACGTGGAGAAAGACCGCGCGGCCGCCGGGTCCGGTCAGATCATCGGCGATCGCGGTGATGACGCTCGATGCCTTGACCATCGCGCGCTGATCGGGGGCAAAGCCTCGCCCCAACCATCGGGCAACCTGTTCGCGGCGGTGGCGGTAGCGATCGGGCGACCAGACCGATTCGGGGCGGTCGATCCGGTCGGCGACCTGCGTCAGCGCGCGCAGCAGCATCGGTTCGCGGAGCGGCAGCACGCCCCCTGCATCGGCCAACAGGCGCGAGAGGAGCGTCGAGCCGACATGCCCGATATGAAAGATGAAGTCGGGCCGCGGCGACGCGGCGCCCAGATCGGGGAGGGCGTCCCACGCCACCCACTCGCGCCCGATCCGTTCGGTGAGCAGCCGCTGGTCGAGAAAGCTCGCGGCGCGATAATCCGCTTCGCCGAGCAGCGCGACCAGCACCCGGTCGTTCGCCAGGTCCGCCATATGCGGCAGCAGGCTGGCGTCGGCCGCAAAGCGGTGCTGGAAAGAGGTTTCGACCATCGCCGTTGCCATAGGAAAGGCGCGGCGGGTTGACCAGACAGGATGCACCGGTGATCGGCGTTGGGTTCGGGGTGGGAAGCGGACGTTCGCTCCGCCCTCTCGTCACCCCGGACTTGATCCGGGGTCCATGACTTCAGCGCCGCGATGGATCCCGGATCAAGTCCGGGATGACGAAGAAACAAGGTCCGCTTCCGCTCGAAACCGGCCATGCGTCGCCGCACTTCGCACCATATGAAAAGGGCCGCGCTTCCTTTCGGAAACGCGGCCCTTTCAAAAGACTTTTGGCAGAGGAAGCTTAAGCTTCTTCGGCTTCGTCCGCAGCAGCTTCGCCAGCGTGGTCCGACGGCGCGGCGCCCGCGTCGTCAAACTCGTCCTCGCTGTCGGGTTCCAGCGCCGTGGCAGCAGCCTCGGCCTGTTCTTCCTCGAACATCGCGGCGATGACGTCGATGCCCTGCTTCTGCATTTCGGCTTCGTCGGGCGAGCGGGCGACGTTGACGCCAACCGACACGACGACTTCGGGGTGCAGCTTGACCTTGACGTCGACCAGGCCGAGCGACTTGATCGGGCGTTCGAGTTCGACCATCGACTTGCCGATGCCTTCGACGCCGTCTTCGGCGAGGGCGTCGACGATGTCACGGACCGAAACCGAGCCGTAAAGCTGGCCGGTGTTCGACGCCTGGCGGATCAGGACGATCTGCTTGCCGTCGATGTCCTTGGCGCGGCCTTCGGCAGCGGTGCGACGTTCGGCGTTATCGGCCTCGATCTTGCCGCGGTTCGCTTCAAACAGCTTGCGGTTGGTGTCGTTCGCGCGCAACGCTTTGTTGTTGGGCAACAAATAGTTGCGGGCAAAGCCGTTCTTGACAGTGACGACATCGCCGATGCCGCCGAGTTTCTCGATACGTTCGAGCAGGATGATTTCCATCGGTCCGCCCTCCTTACTTCACAATGTAGGGGAGCAGGCCGATGTGGCGCGAGCGCTTGATCGCTTTTGCCAGCTCACGCTGCTTCTTGGTGGACACCGCGGTGATCCGCGACGGGACGATCTTGCCGCGCTCCGACAGGTAACCCTGGAGCAGGCGGACGTCCTTGTAGTCGATGACCGGTGCGTCCTTCTGGCTGAAGGGGCAGGTCTTGCGGCGGCGGAAAAAGGGTCGTGCCATGATCGTTATCCTTATTCTTCGCCGTCGCGGTCACGGCCGCGGCCGCCACGACGTTCCTGCTTGCGCATCATCACGGACGGACCCTTTTCGAGTTCGTCGACGCGGATGGTGATCCAGCGGATGATATCTTCGTTGATCGCAGCCTGGCGCTCGATCTCTGCAATGGCTTCGCCCGACACTTCGGCCGACAGCATCACATAATGACCCTTGCGGTTCTTCTGGATCTTGTAGGCGAGCTGCTTGAGGCCCCAGGTTTCGGTCTTGTGAACCTGGCCCTTATATTCGCCGATGACGTTGGTGACGGTTTCCGCCAGCGCGTCGACCTGAGCCTGGCTCAGGTCCTGACGCGCGATAAAAACATGCTCGTAAAACGGCATGGTGCGCTTCCTTCGATTTGGCCGATCGCTGGTCTTGCGCCAATCGCAAAACCCCTCCGGCTGTCGTCAAGTCTTGCGTATTGGTGCAAAACAAACGGGGCGAACGGCACAAGGCCTCGCCCCGAATGAGCGCGCCTATACAGATTCGCGGGGAGAAATCAAGCATACTCCCCCTCTCCACTTGCGGGAGAGGGTTGTGCAAACTTGCGAACTTGTTCGCTAGTCGAAGCTGGGTGAGGGGGCGTGGTCGCGCCGCGACCATGCGAGCCGCAGGCTCGCAACCCCTCATCCAAGTTCGCCTAATCGCTTTGCGATAGGGCTTCCTATCCTTCTCCCGCAAGGGGAGGAGGGATTATGTGAGCTTTCCGAGCAATTCCCGCCCGAATTCGGTGAGCGTGTCGTCGCGCGCGCCGAGGATGAGGATACGGTCGCCAGCCTTTGCCGCATCGAGCATTGCCGCGCCGCACGCCGCGCGGGTGGTCAGATGCACGGCATCGGCCCCGCCCGCGACGACATCGGCGACGAGCGCCTCGCTGCCGATGCTGCGATCGACGGTGCCGCCGAAATAGACGGGATCGCACACGAAGAGCCTGTCTTGGAAACGCATCCCGGCGGCAAAGCTCGCCGCGAGTTCCTTGCCCATCTGGCGCAGCGGGCCATAGCCGTGCGGCTGGAAAAAGATCAGCGCGCGGCCGGGCAGTTCGGCAACGGCGGCGAGGGTGGCGGCGACCTTATCGGGATTATGCGCGAAATCGTCGATCACGGTGATGCCGTTGGCTTGTCCGAGCACTTCGTACCGGCGCGCGAGACCGGCAAAATCGGCCAGCGCCTCGACCGCCTGCGCGACGGGAACGCCGACGGCGCACGTCGCGGCGATGGCAGCAAGCGCATTGGCGGCATTATGGCGGCCCGGCATGCGGAGCCGGACCTGATGGGCGGCCTCCTCGGCCTGGACGGTGAAGCGGCAGCCGTCGGCCAGCGCCTCAAAGGCGCTCGCGCGCATGTCCGCATGCTCGCGAAAGCCGAACGACACAGCATTGTCAAATGACAGGAAGGGTGTGCTCTCGTCATCGTCGGCGTTCAGCACCGCAACGCGTGATTTCAGGATAAAATCAGAAAACAGGATGTGCAGCTCTTCCAGGCTCTTGTGATCGAGGCTGATGTTGGTGACCACCGCGACGTCGGGCGCATAGAGCGCGATCGATCCGTCGCTTTCGTCGACTTCACTGACGTAGATGGCGGTGTCGCCGACGAGCGCGCTGGCGAAGGGCGTGTCGGCGCCCGCGAAATTGCGCATCACCGCGCCGTTCATCACGGTCGGCTTCTTCCCTGCACTTTCGAGAATCCAGCCGATCATCCCGGTAACGGTCGATTTGCCACTCGTCCCGCCGACGCCAACCGCCTGTGCAGCTTCGTTGAACAGCGCGGCGTTGAGGTCGGCGCGCGTCATGCGCGGCAGTCCAAGATCCCGCGCAGCCGCGATGTCGGGCACGCTATCCTCCACCGCCGCCGAGGCGACGAGGATCTGTCCGGCGACGACGCCGCTGCCATCCTGTGGGAACAGCGCGATATTCTGACCCTCGACCCACGCGAATTTATCGGGGCTGCGCCCCTGATCGCGGCTGCGATCCGATCCCGACACTGTATCGCCGCGCGCCGCGACGATCATCGCCAGCGGCAACATGCCCGACCCGCCGATGCCGCAGAAGAAATAGGATTTGTTTTCGGCCATCGCGCGGCGTTATGGCGTTGGCGAAGGGTTTGCAACCGGAGCGGCACACTCTTTCCCGTTCGCATCGAGCGAAGTCGAGATGCCCCTCGGCCTTGCGCTTCGACGACGGGTGTCTCGACTTCGCTCGACACGAACGGATTTACAGGTCGCTCGATGCGCATCGGAATTGTCGCCCCCTCCACGCCGATCCTGCCCGACGATGCCGAGGCGGTGCGCGCGCTGGCGAGCCTCGGCTATCCCGACGTCGAGCTGGTCTTCGACGCGCAATGCTTTGCGACCCACGGCCATTTCGCGGGTGAGGACGGACACCGATTTGCCGCGCTGGTAGAGATGGCGAACCGTCCCGACATCGACGCGGTGTGGTTCGCGCGCGGCGGTTATGGCGCGTGCCGGATCGCCGAGGATGCCGTCGCGGCGATGACCGATGGTGCGCGGCGCAAGGCATTCCTGGGCTATTCGGACCAGGGCAATGTGCTGGGCGCGCTGTATCGCGAGGGTTTCGATCATGTCGCGCACGGCCCGATGGTCGCCGATATCCGCCGCGACGGCGGCGAGGCCGCGGTGCTGCGCGCGCTCGACTGGCTGTCGCGCGCGATCCGGGCGCTTGCGAGGCGGGGCTGGAACATGGCGCGCGCCACGCGGCGTTCAACCTGATGACACTGTCGATGTTGCTCGGCACCCCGCTCGAACCCGATCTGGCGGGGCATGTCCTGCTCGTCGAGGAGGTGAGCGAATATCTCTATGCGTTCGACCGCGCCTTTTTTCATGTGGCAAGCTATCTCGGCCCACGCGGGCTCGCGGGGTTGCGTCTCGGCCGCGTCGGCGACATTCGCGAGAACGACCGGCCGTTTGGCATGGAGGCCGAAGACATTGCGCGGGAATGGTGCGCGCGGTGCGACATTCCGTATCTGGGCCGCGCTGACATCGGGCATGATGCGGACAACAAGGTCGTCCCCTTCGGCTTGCATCGCGCCGGGTGAGAGAATAGGCGCCCTAACCGTCGCCCCCGCGCAAGCGGGGGCCGCTAGAGTTAGAACGCCAACGGCCCCCGCCTTCGCGGGGGCGACGATAAAGAGGGCAGGGATATGCGCGCATTCATCTTTCCGGGTCAGGGCAGCCAGGCGGTCGGTATGGGCAAGGCCTTGTCCGACGCGTCGCCGGTCGCGCGCGAAGTGTTTCAGGAGGTCGACGATGCGCTCGGCCAGAAGCTGTTCCAGTTGATGAGCGAAGGCCCCGAAGACCAGCTGACCCTGACCGAAAACGCCCAGCCGGCGATCATGGCGAATGCGATTGCGACGCTGCGCGTACTGGAAAAGGAAGGCGGCGTGACGCTGTCGGCCAAGGCCGATTATGTCGCGGGTCACAGCCTGGGCGAATATAGCGCGCTTTGCGCCGCGGGGGCGTTCGACCTGGCGACCACGGCGCGCCTGCTCAAGACGCGCGGGCAGGCGATGCAGGCGGCCGTTCCCGTCGGCGTCGGCGCGATGGCGGCGCTGCTTGGCGCCGATATCGACACCGCGCAAAAGCTGGCCGATGCGGCGGCCGAAGGCGAGGTGTGCACCGTCGCGAACGACAACGACCCGTCGCAGGTCGTGATCTCGGGCCACAAGGGCGCAGTCGAACGCGCGGTGGCGCTGGTCAAGGATTATGGCATCAAGCGCGGCGTGTTGCTGCCGGTGTCGGCGCCGTTCCATTGCCCGCTGATGCAGCCTGCCGCCGACGCGATGGCCGAGGCACTGGCCGCGAACATGCCCGTCGCGCCGTTCGTGCCGGTCGTCGCCAATGTGACTGCCAGCCCGGTCAGCGACGCCGACACGATCCGCGATCTGCTTGTGCAACAGGTCACCGGGCGCGTCCGCTGGCGCGAAAGCGTCGGCGCGATGGAAGATATCGGCGTCGTGCATTTCGTCGAGTTCGGCGGCAAGGTTCTCTCGCCGATGGTCAAGCGCAGCGCAGCGGGCGACGTCGAGACGGCCAGCGTGATTTCGATGGACGACATCGAAGCTTTGCTCAAGACGCTTTAAGATCCAGATTTCAGGAGACTAATATGTTCGATCTCACCGGCATGACCGCCCTTGTTACCGGCGCTTCGGGCGGTATCGGTTCGGCGATTGCGCAGGCGCTAGCGGCGCAAGGGGCGCGGCTCGCGGTGTCGGGGTCCAATGCCGACAAGCTGAACGCGTTTCGTGATACGCTCGGCGGCGAACATGTCGCTTTGCCCTGCAACCTTGGCGATGCCGCCGCGGTCGATGCGCTGGTGCCCTCGGCGGTCGAGGCGCTGGGCGGGCTTGATATCCTCGTCAACAATGCCGGGGTGACGCGCGACAATTTGATCATGCGGATGAAGGACGAGGAGTGGATGGACGTCATCCGCATCAACCTCGAGGCCAATTTCCGCCTCGCGCGCGCGGCTGCCAAGCCGATGATGAAGGCGCGTTTCGGGCGCATCATTTCGATCACCAGCGTCGTCGGCGCGACCGGCAATCCGGGTCAGGCCAATTATGCCGCGTCGAAGGCCGGGGTGACCGGCATGACCAAGGCGCTGGCGCAGGAACTCGCAAGCCGCGGCGTCACCGCAAACTGTGTCGCGCCGGGCTTTATCGCCACGGCGATGACCGACGACCTGCCCGAAGCGCAAAAGGAAGCACTCAACCAGCGGATTCCGGCGGGCCGGATGGGCGCGGGCAGCGACATCGCCGCCGCCGTCGTCTATCTCGCGTCGAAGGAAGCCGGATATGTCACCGGACAGACGTTGCATGTGAACGGCGGGATGGCGATGTTGTCCTGACGCGTTGGTCTGGAAGGAATTGCCGATGATCAAGAGTTTGATAGGCGTCGCGGCGCTGGTGTTGACCGCGCTGCCCGGTGTCGCCGCGACGCAGGAAGGCGCGAAGTTCGACTGCGTCGTGACGTCGGTGCCGGAAGGGGCAAAGAATTCCATCGGCGCAGCGATGGCGGGCGGCGGCGACGAGGCGGCGCGCGAAGCGCTGTTCCAGCAGCTCGCGACGGTCACCGACGATTGCATCGCGCGCCACGGCATCGCGGCCGAGCAGAAGAGCGACTATTTCGATTATAGCCTCGCGCGGATTTCGCGCGAATGGCTGGTCGGCGATATTTCCAGGCTCAACCTGTCGACGTCGGTCGTCGACAAGGCGCTGGACTTTGGCCCGACCGGCGCGAACCCCGACCTGTCGAGCGAGATGAGCGAGGAGCAGATCATGAAGATCGTCCAGGCCTATATCGAAAACGGCGTCGACATCGAAAAGGTCGATGGCGCGGTGTGGGAAAAGGTCGGGGCCTATGCCGCGGCAACCTCCATCTACTGGAACAAGCGTAAGTTGCTGCCGT
>Ga0155548_116_pt6 | contig 34652 bp, 30 predicted proteins | sample RifCSPhighO2_12_FD_107205 | JGI IMG/M metagenome (GOLD analysis project Ga0155548, IMG submission 107205) | Sphingopyxis sp. RIFCSPHIGHO2_12_FULL_65_19
CAGCTGTCGCATCCGCGGGGCGTTCCATCGTCGCCGTGCCTGCCATCATCCTGTCTCCCGACTATGTTTGGAGGATAGATTACGCACCGCGTTTCATTTTGCAATCGAATTGACGTTTACGGAAAGTGCGGCGTCGGCGAAGCGTCCTTGTCGCTGTCACATTATTGTCATAGGGGCGTAACCTCTTTGTCACTCAGGGCCGCGCGCGGCCGCAATTTCATGGAAAGGATGGAAAGCAACATGCGTCAGATCGCCGTCCTTCCCTATCGATTCGGTGGACCCGCGCAGGACGGGCCGACCGAAATCCTGTTGATCACCTCACGCGAAACAAAGCGCTGGGTGGTGCCGAAAGGCAATCCGCTGACCGGCATGACACGCCATGCGGCCGCCGCCGTGGAGGCCGAGGAGGAGGCGGGGGTGATCGGCGCCGTCTGTCCGACTCCGATCGGCAGTTACGAATATAGGAAGCGCCGGGCGAACGGCGCGTCGATCATGTATAATGTCGAGGTGTTTCCGCTCGCGGTGACGAACGAACTCGACGACTGGAAGGAAATGGACGAGCGCGACCGCAAATGGTTCTCGTTCCGGGAAGCCGCGTCGGCGGTGGAGGAGCCGGATTTGCAGGCGCTGATCCGCTCGTTCGGGGACGGCGGCTTCCGCGCTGTCGCCGCGCCGCGTGGCGCCGTCCAGAATGGTGCAGAGAAAGCAGGGGTAAGCCGGATGTTCGCATGGTTTCAGCGTTTGCTGCCGCGACAGGGAAATTTTTTTGAATTGTTTGAAAGCCATGCCGCGACGCTGGTGGCCGGTGCCAACGCCTTGTCGCGGATGCTCCAGGGCGGCGAGGGCATGGCGGACCATGTCCAGGAAATCATCGAACGCGAACATGACGCCGACGCCATCACGCGCGAAGTGCTCCAGACCGTCCGCCGCACCTTCCTGACCCCGTTCGACCGCAGCGCGATCACCGACCTGATCGCCTCGATGGACGATGCGATCGACGAGATGCAGAAGACCGCGGGCGCGGTCGACCTGTATGACGTCACCGAGTTCGAGCCCGAAATGCGCGATATCGCGGGTATCATCGTCGATGCGGCGCGGCTGACGGCAGAGGCGCTGCCTTTGCTCCGCAACATCGGCGCCAACGGCCCGCGGCTGCATGAACTGACCGAACGGCTGGTGCGAATGGAGGGCCATGCCGACGAAATCCATGCCGCCGGTCTGAAGCGCCTGTTCCGCGAACATGGCGAAGCGAATCCGACGCAATTCCTGATCGCCCGCGAGTTGTTCCGTCATCTCGAACGCGTCACCGACAGTTTCGAGGATGTTGCGAACGAGATCGACGGCCTGGTCATCGACCACGCGTAGGCGGGGGCGTCCACCATGCACGAACTCGCTTTCCCGCTCCTCGTCGGCCTGGTCATCCTGGCGCTGGCGTTCGACTTCCTGAACGGGCTGCACGACGCCGCGAACAGCATTGCGACCGTTGTCGCGACGCGCCTGCTGCGGCCGGTGCAGGCGGTGCTGTTCGCCGCATTTTTCAACTTTGCCGCCTATTTCCTGTCGGTCATCTTTCCCGAACTCCACAAGGTGGCGGAAACGATCGGCAAGGGTATCATCGACAAGGATCTGGTGACCCCCGCGGTCGTGTTCGGCGCGCTGGTCGGTGCGATGTTCTGGAACGTCGTGACCTGGCTGAAAGGCATCCCCTCGTCGTCGAGCCACGCGTTGGTCGGCGGCATCGTCGGGGCAGGGGTCGCCCATGCGGGGTTCGAGGGGATCGAATGGACCGGGCTGAACAAGACCGTCATCGCGATCTTCCTGTCGCCGATGCTGGGGATGTTGCTGGCGATGCTGGTGATGCTGCTCAGCAGTTGGGCGCTGCGCCGCGCCACGGCCAATTTCGCTGAAAAGACCTTCCGCCATCTCCACCTGTTTTCGTCGGCTGCCTATTCGATCAGTCACGGGCTGAACGACGCGCAGAAGACGATGGGGATCATTGCGGTCCTTCTCTATTCGACCGGATATCTTCAGGGCGAATTTCACGTTCCGCACTGGGTGGCCTTCAGCTGCTATGTCGCCATCGCGCTCGGCACCCTCTCGGGGGGGTGGAAAATTATCGAGACGATGGGCGGCCGCATCACCAAGCTGTCGCACCATCAGGGTTTTGCCGCCTCGACCGGCGGGTCGATCATGGTCTTCACCGCCAGCCTGCTCGGCATCCCGGTGTCGACCACGCACACGATCACCGGCAGCATCATCGGCGCCGGCGTGGCGCGCCGCACCAGCGCGGTGCGCTGGGGCGTCGCGGGCAATGTCATTGCGGCGTGGTTCATCACCATCCCGGCGAGCGCGATCGTCGCGGCGATCTTCTACGCCATCACCCGCCTGTTCTGATCATTTCGCGGGGCGATAATCGACCTGCGCCCCGCCGATCATCCGCACGGGCAGGAACAGGCCGTCGCCATAGGCCTTGATCTCTCCCGTCTCGAAGCGATCGACGCGGGTGCGGATGACAAAGTCCCCCTCGCGCCGCTGATCGACCGCGCGTTTGATCTTGCCTTGCAGTTCGTTCAGGTCGCGCGCGAAATTCTGGGTCAACGCATCGGCGATCAGCGGCGCGAATCCCGGACTCTGGCCCAGCGTGATGAGCAGGTCGCCGCCAACGCCGTCGGTGTCGCCGTTGATCGACAGGTCGGTAAAATGCACCTCGGCCGAACCGGGTGTGTTGTTGGGAACCGCGGTCATCCAGATGCGGCCATGGGTCGGTTCGCCGCTGCGGTCGGCCAGCCGCATGGCGACATCGACGCCCAGTGCAATCCGCCCGCCCGGCGCGCCATAGATCGTCGATTTGCCGAATTTGACCGTCATCGGGCCGACCTTCGGCAGGACGAACGGCCGCGCCGACCGCTTGCGCAACGCACGATCGACCACCGGCTGAAGCTGCGCATAATCGGCAAGGACCGGCACCCGGACGTCCAGATGCGGCTTGGGCGCGGCGCGGACCATGTTCGGCAATGGGGTCGGGGTGGGATCGGTGGGTCGGCCCGAAACAAAGGTTTCGGTGATTGCTTCCAGCCCTAGGTTCAGCCGCATCTGCTGCCCCTCCATGCGGTATCCGCCGTACAGGATACGCTGCGGCGTCACGCGCATCCACACCGGCGGGTTTTCCCGGTTGAGTTCGAGCGCGGTGAAGCTCTGTCGCCACACTTCGGACGCCTGTTGGCGGATGTCGATGCGGGCGATTTCGCGGTTTACCTCGCGCTCGACGTCGCGCACTACGGGTTTCAGCTTGGCGTCGGCCTCGTCAGTAAAGGTGATGCGCTGGCCCAGAAAGTCGATCCCCGGTGCCTTGGTCCAGCCATAGCTGATCCGCGCCGTTCCGCGGGTGCGCCAGTCGGGTGTGATGTCGATCTTGACACGCGCATGCGCCATCGCCGCGCCCGTCGCGGTCTCGCCCTTCAGCACGCCGCCGACGTCGCGGGCGCGGATCGTCGCGCGGATCGGCACGTCGACGATAATCTCGTCGCCCACCCCGCGCAGCCGCAGCGGCCCGCGCGTCACCTGTCCGACGATCGTGCAGGCGATGGGCGGCGTGACCTTCACCTCCTTGCCAAACAGCTTGACTTCCTGCGGCTTGACGCATGCGCGTTCGCGACGGTTGATCGTCCATAGCGTCCTCGGCACGGCCCGTTCGAGCGCCTGCTTTAGTGCGGTGGTGTCGGCGTTGATGGGCACCGCGATCAGCGATGTCTGCGTCGGCGAAGGCGCCTTGTCGGTTGCGCGCGGCGGGGCGTCGACGGCGACTTGGCGGTCGCAGGCGGTGAGTGCGACCACCGCTGCGGTGGTTACGGCTAGTGAGGTGGTCGCCCGCATATTTCAGCCCCCGATTGATGCACCCGTGGTAACGCCAATTGGTAAAGCTCGTTCCAACAAATCAACCGTTCAGCCGACTACCACCCCGAACAGATCATGCTCGTCGGCGTCCTCGATCTCGACGTCGACGATGTCGCCGGCCTTCAGCGTTGCGGCGACGTCGCGAAGGTAGACATGGCCGTCGATTTCGGGCGCGTCGGCCTCGCTACGGCCCGTGGCGCCGATGCTGCCGTCTTCATCCGCCTCGCCGACTTCGTCGATAATCACCGGCAGGGTCCGGCCGATTTTGGCCTCCAGCTTCGCGGCGCTGATCGCGGCGGTTTTCGCCATGATGCGCTGATAACGTTCTTCCTTGACCTCTTCGGGCACCGGGTTGTCGAGCGCATTCGCCTGCGCGCCCGCGACCGGCTCGAAGCGAAAGGCGCCGACACGATCGAGTTGGGCTTCATCCAGCCAGTCGAGCAGATATTGGAAATCGGCTTCGGTCTCGCCGGGGAAGCCGACGACGAAGCTGGAACGGATCGAGATGTCGGGAGCGATCTGGCGCCAGCTCTTCAGCCGCTCGAGCACCTTTGCTTCGTTCGCGGGGCGCTTCATGCGCTTCAGCACGCTAGGCGCCGCATGCTGGAAAGGGATGTCCAGATACGGCGTCAACAGCCCTTCGGCCATCAACGGGATCACCGCATCGACGTGGGGGTAGGGATAGACGTAATGCAGGCGCACCCAAGGGGCGCGGCCTTGGCCGGTCCGAAGCTGGCCCAGCTCGCGCGCCAGGTCGGTCATATGCGCGCGCACCTCGCGCCCGTGCCATTGGCGCGGGTCGTGGCGAATATCGACGCCATAGGCCGAGGTGTCCTGGCTGATCACCAGCAGCTCTTTCGTTCCCGCGGCAACGAGCTTTTCGGCCTCGCGCAGCACCGCGTCGATGCGGCGGCTGACCAGTTTGCCGCGAAGGTCCGGGATGATGCAGAAGGAACAGCTGTGGTTGCAGCCTTCCGAAATCTTCAGATAGCTGTAGTGCCGCGGCGTCAGCTTCAGCCCGCCTTCGGGGACGAGGTCGATGAACGGGCCTTGGGTGGGCGGCGCGGCGTCGTGGACGGCATCGACCACCTGTTCATATTGATGCGCGCCGGTGACAGCGAGGACGTTCGGAAAACGCGCGCGGATAACCTCGGCCTCGTTACCCATGCAGCCGGTGACGATGACGCGGCCATTCTCGGCCATCGCTTCGCCGATCGCCTCCAGGCTTTCTTCCTTCGCCGAATCGAGGAAGCCACAGGTGTTGACGAGCACGACGTCGGCGCCCGCATAATCGGGGGACAGGCCGTATCCGTCGGCGCGCAGCTTGGTCAATATCCGTTCGCTATCGACGAGCGCCTTGGGGCAGCCGAGCGAAACCATGCCGACCTTCGGCTGGGTGGGGAGCGTTTTGACTGTCATGATTGGCGGCGCCTTTAATCGATTTTGCGGCGCTTGTCACGCCCGGCTGGTGCGGGCATGGACGGCATGGTTCGGACGAAAGGATAAAGGCAATGGCGATCGGGGCGTTTGCGGCGATTTCGGCGGCGCTGGCGGTCGCGGCGGGCGCGTTCGGGGCGCATGGCGCGTCGGGACCGCAAGAAGCCGAGTGGCTGCGCACCGGCGGCATCTATCAACTGGTCCATGCGGTCGCGGCGCTCGCCATCATGGGCTTCGCGCGCGGACCGGCGATCCTGCTGCTGGTGGGCGCGGCGCTGTTCGCGGTCACCCTCTATGCGATGGCGTTCGGCGGACCGCGCTGGCTGGGCGCGGTTACGCCGATCGGTGGAACGCTGCTGATTGTCGGCTGGCTCTGGGCCGGCTGGCTATACTGGCGCGCCTAGGGCCCTAGCCGCCGGGAACGCTCGCTTCGCATTCCTCGCAGCGGATGACCTCGACGATCTCGTCGCCGCGTTCCAGGCGCTGGGCCTCGGGTTCCCAGAAACCATAGGGTTTGCCGCCGCGATAGATGCGCAGCCCGCGCCCCCCGCTCGCCAACTGGTCGATCGAGCGGCCCACCTCTTCGGCCGCGATGGGACGTTCGCGCAGCTGGACGCGGCCGCCGATGCTGGCAAGGTCGGCCATATAGTCGGCGACATGCGCGCCCTGCGCCGATCCGGCGAGCAACAGCCCGGTAAAGCTGACCGGGTTTATGACATTGTTCGCGCCCGCCTGCCGCGCGAGCAGTTCATTGTCCTTGGCGCGGATGACGACGCTGATCGGAACATGCGGTGCCAGATGCCGTACCGTCAGCACCATGAGGATGGAGGTATCGTCGCGGCCGGCGGAAACGAGCACCGTCTGCGCCTCTGCAATGCGGACGTCGACAAGCGTATCGTCGTTCGACGCGTCGCCTTCGAGGACATTGCAGCCCGCCGCTTCGGCCGCGTTGATGCGGCTCGGCGACTGATCGATGACGACGATGCAGGCGGGGTCGGTGCCGCGGGCGATCAGTTCCTTGACCGCTTCGCTGCCGCTGACGCCATAACCCAATACGACGATATGGTTGGTGAGCTTTGCCTGGATGCGGGCCATACGCCATTTTTCCCATGTGCGTTTGAGGACGAAATTATAGGCGGTGCCGACAAAGATGAAGAGCACCAGGATGCGGATCGGGGTGACGATCACAGCTTCGATCAACCGCGATCGGTCGGACACCGGCGCAATGTCGCCAAAGCCGGTCGTCGTGACCGAAATCATCGTGAAATAGACAACGTCGAGAAAGCTGATGTGGCCGTCGTGGCTGTCCTTCAGCCCCGCGCGGTCGATCCAGTGGACCAGGATGACGATCGCGATCAGAAAGAAAGCGACACCAAGGCGTGTGACGACATCCGCCCAGATCGGCCATTTGCTCGCCCGTTTCAGCAGGTGAATACCGCTCTGGATATGACGCTTGGGGTTCGGCCGCTTGCTCATTGCCGCCCTTGTGCCAAAGCGAGGGGACGAAGGCCAGTCCCCCTGTTTGTCGGGATGACAATGTTAAATTTTGTCAGCCGAATACGCCCCGCGCAGCGCCGCGAGCGACGCGTCGTGGGTCAGGTCGAGCTGGAGCGGGGTGACCGAGATATATTGGTCGTCGATCGCCTCCAAATCGCTGTCGTGGCCCAGGCTATGTTCGATGCCATGCAGACCGAACCAGTAATAACGATAGCCGCGCGGGTCGGTGCCCTCGACGATCGAGCCGCGGCCATAATCGTGGAAGCCCTGGCGGGTGACGCGGATGCCCTTGACCTCGGCCGCGGGGAGGGCGGGGAAGTTGATGTTGATCAGCGTGCGCGGCGCCATGTCCATGTCGAGCAGCGGGCGCAGCACCTTGGCGCCCCACATTTCGGCGGCCTCGAACGGCACGCTGTCGCCCATGCCTTCCTTGGCATAAACCTGGCTCAGCGCGATCGCCGGAATACCCGCCAGCGCGCCCTCGATCGCCGCTGAGACGGTGCCCGAATAGGTGATGTCGTCGCCAAGGTTGGCGCCGCGGTTGACCCCCGACAGGATCAGGTCGGGCTTTTCGGGCATCAGCTTGCCGATCGCCATCATCACCGAATCGGTCGGGGTGCCGCTGCACGACCAGCGGCGCTCGTCATGCTGGCGGATGCGGACCGGGCGCGACAGGGTGAGCGAGTGCCCGGCGCCCGACTGTTCCTCGGCCGGCGCGCAAACCCAGATGTCGTCGCTAAGTTCGCGCGCAATCGCTTCGAGCACCGCCATGCCGGGGGCATGATAGCCGTCGTCGTTGGTCAGAAGGATGCGCACTTTATGGTCTCTCTTTCTTCGTCACCCCGGACTTGATCCGGGGTCCATGACACGCCGCCGCATGGACCCCGGATCAAGTCCGGGGTGACGATGGCTAGGAGGTGGGAGACAGGTGAGTGATCCCACCCATATATGGCAAAAGCGCGTCGGGAACGATGACGCTGCCGTCGGCCTGCTGATAATTTTCGAGGATCGCGACGAGCGTCCGTCCGACCGCAAGGCCCGACCCGTTCAGCGTGTGGACGAACTCATTGCCCTTTACATCCTCGCGGCGGAAACGCGTGTTCATGCGGCGCGCCTGGAAATCGCCGCAGTTGGAGCAGCTCGAAATCTCGCGATACGCATTCTGGCCGGGTAACCAGACTTCCAGGTCATAGGTCTTGCGTGCCGCGAAGCCCATGTCGCCGCTGCACAACAGCATCTTGCGATATGGCAGGCCAAGGCCTTCGAGGATCGATTCGGCGGCGCGTGTCTTGCGTTCGAGTTCGGCGTCCGAATCCTCGGGGCGGACGATCGACACCAGCTCGACCTTCCAGAACTGGTGCTGGCGGATATAGCCGCGCGTGTCGCGCCCCGCCGACCCGGCTTCGGATCGGAAGCAGGGGGTGAGCGCGGTCATGCGGATCGGCAACGCAGCCTCGGGCAGGATTTCTTCACGCACCGCGTTGGTCAGGCTCATCTCCGACGTCGAAATCAGCCAGCGGCCGTCGGTGGTCTGGAACAGGTCTTCGCGAAACTTCGGCAACTGCGTCGTTCCGTATGCGGCCTCGTCGCGGACCATCAACGGCGTCGCGCATTCGGTGTAGCCGGCCTCGATCGTCTGGCGGTCGATCATATATTGGCCGAGCGCGCGTTCGAGCCGCGCCATCTGGCCTTTCAGAAATGCGAAGCGCGCGCCCGACATCTTGGCCGCCGTCTCGAAATCGAGGCCGAGCGCGGGGGCAAAGTCGGCATGTTCCTGCGGCGCGAAATCGAATGTGCGGGGGGTGCCCCAGCGCGAAATTTCGACATTGCTTTCCTCATCCGCGCCGTCGGGCACATCGTCGGCGGGAATGTTCGGGAGCGCAGCAAGCATATCCTGCAACGCGCCGAGCTGTTCGCGTTCGGCCTCTTCCTTTGCGGGAAGCGCGGTCTTCAATTCGGCGACCTCGGCCTTCAGCGCCTCGGCCTTGTCCTTGTCGCCCTGCGCCATCGCCTGGCCGATCAGCTTCGACGCCTCGTTGCGGCGTGCGAGCGACCCCTGGATATCGGTCTGCAACGCGCGCAGCGCCGCATCGGCCGCCACGATCTGGGCAGACAGGGGTTCGAGACCGCGGCGCGCGAGGCCGGCGTCGAAGGCTTGGGGATTTTCCCGGATCAGGCGGATATCGTGCATGGCGGGGCTATGGCGTCGCGGTTCGCGGCGCGCAAGCCCGATCGACGCCATAAAAAAGGGCCGCCCGAAAAGGGCGGCCCTTAGTTCGGTGGTCCGGGTTAGCCCCCCAAACCTCCAGTGGATTTGATCAAGCCGCGTTGGCGTCGTCGTCGTTGCGGTTGGCCGCGCGGCGACGCGCGACGAGCGCGACGGCTGCTGCCCCGAACAATAGCATCATGGGCGGCGCAGGAACAGGGGTCGGATCGCCCGACGAGCTGCTTGTGCTGCCGCCCGAGCTCGACGACGAGCTGCTGGACGACGAACTGCTGGACGACGAACTGCTGCTCGACGACGAGGATGAGGAACTGGTGCTGCCGGTCGAACCGAAGCTGCTGGTGCTGCTGGTCGCGCCCGACGAGGTCGCGCCGCTCGACGTGCTGCTGCTCGACGACGATGAAGAACTGGACGACGAACTGCTCGAACCGCCCGAGCTGCTGCTGGAGCCGCCCGAACTGCCGCTCGACCCGTTCGAGCCGCCCGAACTGCCATGCGACGAACTGCCCCAGCCCGAACTGCCGTGCGACGAACCGCCCTTGGACGAACTGCCGCCCGACGACGACGAGCTCGACGACGAAGAGGAGGAGGACGAGCTCGATGAAGAGCTGCTGCTCGACGACGAGGTGCTGACGTTGCCCGACGAGGTCGATACATTGCCCGACGACGTGCTGACATTGCCCGACGAGGTCGACACGCCGCCGGTCGAGGTGCTGACTCCGCCCGTCGAGGTGCTGACCCCCCCGGTCGAAGTCGACACGCTGCCCGTCGAGGTCGAAACGCCGCTCGACGTGCTCACGCTGCCGGTCGAGGTCGACACACCGCCCGTCGAGGTCGAGGTGCTGACGCCGCCGGTCGATGTCGACACACCGCCCGAGGTGCTGCTCGACGTCGTGCTGAGGCCGCCGGTGGTGGTCGAGGTGACGACGATGCTGCCGCTGCTGCCGCCGCCCGAACTGCCGCCAAAGAAACCGCCGAAAAAACCGCCGCCGAAACCGCCGCCGAAACCGCCGCCGATCACAGTCACGCCGCCGCCACCGCCGCCGCCTTCAAACCCGGTCTGGGGAAAGGGCGCGTAGGGGATGGGGGGCAGGGGGATCGTCTGCGTGACGACCTGGGTCTGCGGGGTCGCCGTGCGAATCACACGCTTCGTCGTGACGACGCGGCGCACGCGCTTCACGGGCTTACGGGCCGCATGGCGCTTGCGGACGACCTTTTTGCCGACGCAGGGCTTGCACGACTGGACCGTCTGGGCGCGTGCCTTGGGAACGTCGGCAATCTGCATTGCGCCGCTACCGATGATTGCGCCGCCGCAGGTGCAGGCGCAAAGTTTGGCAAGGGCCATTCGGACAGACATAGGCTTCTCTTTCTTTCCCGTTGCAGGTGCAAAGCGCCACCGACCGACACCCCAATTCACCTTCGCTATAACCCAAAAGGCCAAAGCTTTGTGAACGCGGCAATTGCGTTAACCGCGTTTGCCTGTCCGAGAGCGGGAAAAGGGATGCGGAATCAACCAAAAACGCCTTATCTGTCCCAAAACAGAACGTAATCTGCAACAATTCTATGCGATTGGTTAACCTTCGGACCTAAATCGGGACGTTTGTCCGGCTGCAATGGGGACGCAGAATCGGACCTGTCGCCGCGCCGGTTCATCGCTGCTTCACGGGCCGTCGCTATCCGCAGCTTCGGCGCTTGTATCGCAGCCAGCGGCTGGTTATAGGCGCGCCACTCCCCGAACCGCACGGCGGCCCGCGGGGTGACAGGAAAGGACGCGAGAGCCCCTCATGCCGACCAAGATTGCCGACGTTGGCGCTGACGCGCTTCGCGAAGCCAAATCCAATCTCGATTCGGATTACGTCCCCAGCGACGACGAAGAGTTTATGAACGACCGGCAGCAGGAATATTTCCGCGGCCTGCTTCTCGCCTGGAAAAAATCGATCCTGTCCGAATCCGAATCGACGCTGGCGCATCTTCAGGATGGCCCGCTGCGTGAACCCGACCTCGCCGACCGCGCGTCGAGCGAAACCGACTGGGCGATCGAGCTCAGAACCCGCGACCGTCAGCGCAAGCTGATCGCCAAGATTGATTCGGCGATCCGCCGCATCGACGAGGGCGAATATGGCTATTGTGCGGTGACCGGCGAACCAATTTCGCTCGCGCGCTTGCAGGCACGCCCGATCGCGACGATGACGCTCGAAGCGCAGGAGCGGCATGAGCGCAACGAACGGATTTCGCGCGAAGATTGATCGCGGCGGCGCGCCGCGCCCCATTTACGTTTCCGCAATGACCGGACCCTAGATTCCTGTTTCGACGACAAGAAGGAATCGGGGCGCACATGGATTCACAACAGCCGACATCGGTGGACGAGGAAGTCGCAGCACTTTCGCGCGCCGCCGATCGTGACAGCCTGTTCCTGCAAGCGCAGCTGAACGTCCCCGGCCGCCCCGACGCGGTCACGGTGCGCGTACGCAATCTGTCGCCCGGCGGGATGCTGGCCGAAGCCAGGGTCAATGTCGCGCAGGGCGCGGCGGTCGAGGTCGAACTGCGTAATGTCGGTCCGGTTGCGGGTCGCGTCATCTGGGCGGGCGAAGGCAAATTCGGCATTGCGTTCGATCGGCCGGTCGATCCGCAGGCCGTTCGGCGCCAGGTGGTTTCGCAATCCGATTTGCCGCCGCATCTGCGGCGCACGGGGCTCGAGCAAGGCCCCTTCTATCGCCGGCGCTGATGCGCCCTTTGAACGGGGCGCGATCAGCGGGGCGATAGCGCTGGCGATCGTCAACCGATCGCGAGCATCTCTTCCTTCAGTTTCAGTTTCTGCTTTTTGAGCAGCGCGACCACGCCGGTATCGGGGGCGGGACGGCGCTCTTCATTCGCAATTTTCGCATCGAGGTCCGCGTGGCGGGACTTCAAGGTGGAAAGGTGCGACGTGCTCATTGGCATTCTCCTTTTCGACTCGATGGGCAGGGCGAAGTAAATCACGAAACGGCCGCGATGTCGTGACGATTCGGTCAAGCGGTCCCCGTTGCGGACCAGTGGTGAACGTGGCAGGGAGGCCGTGTGAACCCCGAGGAAATTACCCAGCGCCTGGAACTGCTTCGCGTCGAGCACCGCGATCTCGATGCGGCGATCATTGCGCTTGGCACGGCGACGACCCCCGACCAACTGCAACTCGCGCGGCTCAAGAAACGCAAATTGCGCCTGCGTGACGAAATTGCCTGGTGCGAGGATCAGCTGCTCCCTGACATTATCGCCTGAATCAAAACGGGACGGACGGCGCCGCAGATTTCATGGTTACCGCCATTGCCGACCCGGCCGGGTGCATGGCATCCCCCGATGCATGATCGGCGGGCGAACGAACATGGTGGCAATCGACATACCCGTGCAGCGTGCGCAGGTCGAAAATCTCTATGTCGAGGCGATGCTGCTGGCCGACGAGGCCCATGCCGCCTTTGCCGCGCAGCGCGATCTGGGCGACCTTGGCGGGGGCGCGCTGATGCAGATCGGGCTGGCCTGCGAATCGCTGAAAACCACGACGCGGCTGATGCACATCATTGCCTGGCTTCTCCACCGCCGCGCGATGTTCGCCGGCGATCCCGGCGCGGGTCCGCACGACAGTGCAGCGCGGATCGGGGCCCCGCTTGCCGCCGACTGGGACATATGCGCGGGGTTCCAAACCCCCGTCCGCCGGATCATTGCCGCCAGCGAACGGTTGTTCGACCGGATCGCGGCGATCGAGGCGGGATGGGCGTCGCCGCCCACCGCCGCGCCGGTACACGCGCTCCTCGCACAGCTCGAAGCGCGCCTGTGAGGCTGGGTTCCTGATCAGCGGCGCAAAGAGAAAGCGCGGCCCGACAATTATTGGAACCGATACATCCAAAAGATCCAGTCGCTGATGGATATGCAAAGCTGGCTGCCCGGACGGAGCGCGCGTGCGATGGCCGATCAGAAAGAGCGAGAGAAAGCGACACGCCGCGAAACCTAAGCGCGAGCGGGGGGTTGGGGAGGCAAGCCCCTCAAAAATTCAAGGAACCGATCATGGCTAAGAAGCATGCGCCGTCCCCCGCGAACGACCACGCCCTTCACAGCCATCAGCCGGGAGCGTTTCGTCCAGCTCCGACCGATCCCCGGGGCAATGGCGATGAACTACATCAGGACGCCGGAGATCAGGTGGAGGACGCGGCGGCCTGCCTGACCGATAATTTCGGCCACCGCATTTCAGACAACCAGAATTCGCTGCGCGCCGGCGAGCGCGGGCCTACGCTGCTCGAGGATTTCGTCCTCCGCGAGAAGATCTTCCATTTCGACCACGAGCGCATTCCGGAGCGGATCGTTCATGCCCGCGGGTCGGGCGCGCACGGCGTGTTTGAATGCACCAAGGCGATCCCCGGGCTGACCAAGGCGTCCATCCTGCAGAAGGAAGGCGCGACCTGTCCGGTGTTCGTGCGCTTCTCGACCGTCGCGGGCGGCGCCGGTTCGGTCGACACCCCGCGCGACGTGCGCGGCTTTGCGGTGAAGCTCTATACGGAAAGCGGCAACTGGGATCTCGTCGGCAACAACATCCCGGTTTTCTTCATCCAGGATGCCATGAAATTCCCCGATCTCGTGCACAGCGTGAAGATGGAGGCCGACCGCGGCTATCCGCAGGCTGCCAGCGCGCACGACACCTTCTGGGACTTCATCGGCCTGATGCCCGAGGCGATGCACATGATCATGTGGGCGATGTCCGACCGCACGATCCCGCGCAGCCTGCGCATGATGGAGGGTTTCGGCGTCCACACCTTCCGCTTCGTCAATGAAAAGGGCGAGGGAAAATTCGTCAAATTCCACTGGAAGCCGGTGCTCGGCATCCAGTCGACGACGTGGGACGAGGCGGTCAAGATTGCCGGCGCCGATCCCGATTTTCACCGCCGCGACCTGTTCGAGGCGATCGACGCGGGCGATTTCCCGGCGTGGGATCTCGGCGTGCAGGTCTTTGACGAGGCGTTCGCCAAAAAGCAGCCCTTTGACGTCCTCGACGCGACCAAGCTGATTCCCGAGGAGGACGTCCCCGTCGAGATCGTCGGCCGCATGACGCTCAACCGCAATGTCGACAATTTCTTTGCCGAGACCGAGCAAGTCGCCTTCCTGCCGTCGAACATCATTCCGGGCATTGATTTCAGCAACGATCCGCTGCTTCAGGGCCGCCTCTTTTCCTATCTCGACACGCAAAAGTCGCGGCTGGGGACGACCAATTTCCACCAGATCCCGATCAACGCGCCCAAATGCCCGTTCCACAATTTTCAGCGCGACGGGATGATGCAGACGCTCGTCCCGACCGGGCGCGCCAATTACGAACCCAACAGCTTGGCCGAAGCAGGCGAAAATGGGGGGCCGCGTGCGAGCGCCGAGACAGGCTTCAGAACCTTCGAGGCCAACGACGAACGGAACGATCCGGCACAGAAGCTGCGTACCCGCGCCGAACTGTTCGCCGATCATTTCAGCCAGGCTAGGATGTTCTACTTGTCGCAGACCGAAAATGAACAGGCGCATATCGCCTCGGCGCTGGTGTTTGAACTGTCGAAGGTCACGCTTGATCATGTCCGCGCGCGCGTTGTCGGGCAGCTTCGCAACATTGACGAGGATTTGGCGAAACGCGTTGCCGCAGGCCTCGCGATCGATCTGCCCACAAAGGAAAAGGCCGCGCGCACGCCGGTCGAACTCAAACCCTCCGATGCGCTGTCGATCCAGAAAAACGCCGACGATATGATGGAAGGCCGCAAGGTGGCGATCCTTTTTGCCGAAGGGTCGGACAAGGCCGCGATCAATGCCCTGAAAAGCCAGGTCGAAGATGCGGGCGGATCGGTGTTTCTGGTCGCGCCCAAAGTGGGTGGCATCAAGGTCAAGGGCGGGACGCTCAAGGCCGACGGCCAGCTCGCTGGCTCCCCCTCGGTGCTGTTCGATGCGGTCGCGTCGATCCTGACCGACGAACAGGCCAGGGCGCTGTCGGCGCAAGGCGCGGCGGTGCAGTGGTTCATGGACGCCTATGGGCATTGCAAGACGATCGCGCATGACGCGGCGACGCAAATCCTGCTGGACAAGGCAGGGGTCGAACGGGACGGCGGTGTCGTTGCGATCGAGGCCTTCGTCGATGTGGGTACGCGGCGTCACTGGGCGCGCGAAGCCGCGGTGCGCGATCTTGCCTGATCGTTCGTCGCTGTGAGCCCGGCATCGGCGACCCATCATCGCGACCTCCGCACCGGCCAGTCGATCTGGTCGGCGCGGCGGCGCCCGTCGATCGAGGAAAAGCCGCTGACCCGCGATGTCGCCTGCGACATCGTGGTGGTCGGCGCCGGCATTTCCGGCGCGCTGATCGCCGAGCAGCTGTCCGATGCGGGGTTCGATGTCGTTATCGTCGATCGCCGGGGCCCCGTCGAGGGTTCGACCGCCGCCTCGACCGCGATGCTGCAATATGAGATCGATACGCCGCTCCATCAAATGGCCGAACGGATCGGCCGAGACAAAGCCGAGCGCATCTGGCGCCGCTCACGCCAATCGGTCGACGCGCTGCGCGAACGAACCGAGAGGCTTGGCCTCGACGTCGACGGCGCAACCCGCGGCTCGATCTATCTGGACGGCAATCTGCTCGATGCGGCAGGGCTTGCGCGCGAAGCCGAAGCGCGGCGACGGGCGGGATTCGAGATCGAATTGCTCAAACCCGCGCAGGTCGAGGATCGTTACGGCATCAAGGGCCGTCATGCGATCATCGGTTACGGCAATTACTCGGCCGATCCGCGCCGCTTGGCAGCAGGCTATCTGAATGTGGCGATTTCGCGAGGCGCGCGGCTCTATTCGCCCGTCGATATCTGCGACATCATGGCGACGCACGCGGGCGTAACGCTGGTCTCGGCGCGCGGGCCGACTATTCGCGCGCGCCATGTCGTCATGGCGACGGGCTATGAGATGATGAAAGGCATCCCGCGCAAGGGAAACAAGATCATCTCAAGCTGGTCGATCGCGACCCGTCCGCAGCCCCGCGCGATCTGGCCGACCGCCGCCATGATCTGGGAAGCCGCCGATCCTTATCTTTACATTCGTACAACCCCCGCAGGAGAAATCATCTGCGGCGGAGAGGATGAGGAGATCGCCGACGCGGGCGAGCGCGACGCCAAACTGGCGGCCAAGACCGAAATCTTGTCCCGAAAGCTCGCCGCCCTGCTGCCCCACATCGACGCAACCCCGTCGAAGGCCTGGGCCGGCAGTTTCGGCGACAGTCCGGTCGGCACGCCAACCATCGGCCGTATTCCGCGTATGCCGAACTGCTACGCCGCGATGGGATATGGCGGCAACGGCATAACCTTTTCGATGATGGCAGCCCAGATTCTGCGGGGACTGATATGCGGCTATGGCGACGCCGATGCCGACTTGGTGAGTTTTCACCGGACCTTCTAATATCAGCTCGGGGGTTGCGCTCTCGTCGAGAGGCTCGCCGTGGTCGCCAGAAGCAGGAAGGCGCAGCCCGCAAAAGCCAGCGCAGCATTGATTGAATAAGCGCCCACAGCCACGCCGACGAGCGAGGGGAGAAGGGCGGCTCCACCAAGCTGGAAAGCGGTCAGATACAGCACGGCACGGCGGCCGGGATCTATTTCGATCAGCCAGCCGGCGAAGAAGGGCAGAGTGAACAGCCAGACGAAGCCGAAAGCGATGCTGACCAAGACGATTGCCGCAGCGCTGCCGCGCCCGAGATAGAAGGCGCCGACCAGTGCCGCGGCCGCGATGGCGCAGGCGATGATGGTCGGACGGTTGGGCAGCCTTTCGCCAAAGCGCGCAGCTGCGAGCGCGCCGACGACCTGCGCCACCAGGCATAGCGAGACGGCCGTCCCTTCAAAGGTCGGCGGATAGCCATAATGGATGAGCCATAGCCCGAAATAGCCCCAGACCGAGACGATCGCGCCGAGGAACAGGCCGGCGCAGGCGAGGGCCGTCAGGCTGGCGGGCGTCAACGCCCCGCGTTCGCTATCGGGGGCGGTCGGGCGAAGAGTTGTCGGAAGCGCCAGTGACGTTGTGGCGGCGACCACCCCGGCAATCGCCAATGCAGCAAGCGCCGCATCGACGCGCGATCCGGATAGGGTGGCTGCCGACAGGGCTGCGGCCACGACCGCCTGGATCAGCGTCTGAACGGCAAGGAAGATCGCGCTGGCGCGCTCGACGCGCACGACGCGCGATATAGCCACGAGCGCGATCGAGACGAGAATGCCCTCGCTGAATCCCGCTGTGGCGCGCGCGAACGACAATATCATCATGCCCGACTGGCCGATGAGGAGAATGTTGATCGCGGCGATCGCCAGTCCCGCTGCGGTGCCGACCACGCGCGCGCCCACCCGCCGTAGCAATCCGATACCGGCGAGCGATCCCGGCACGATCGCGAGCATCTCGATGGTCACCAAATTTCCGACCTGCGCATCGGCGATCCGCCCCTCCTGGACCAGTGCGCCCAGCAGCACCGGATGCACACCGAGCACGAGCAGCGCACAGGACCCGATCAGAATCGACAGCGCGAGGGTGCGGCCGCTGACGACCGTCGCCTCCGCGATCACGCGGACTGGCCCTTTGCGCGCAACGGCAGATATTCGGGCAGGAAGGTCCGCGAATAAGCGATGCGCGCGCGGCGGGCCTGTTCTTCCATGTCGTCGGTGATGTGGCCGTGGCGGTGGATCGACAGCGCCCAGATCGCATCGTTTATGACGATCACCTCGACGAGCCGATCCAGCAGGTCGGGGATCTCGGGCATCAGGAACATCTGCGTCATCAATTCGATGCTGCGGCCCGCGGTGACGAAATTGCTGTCGAGGTCCTGAACCCGGATATCGGAAGACCAGGCGGGGCCTTCGAGCAGGACCTGACGCGCGGCCGGATGCTCGTTGAACCATTTCTGGGCCGCGCGATATTGTATGGTCTGCAGATCCTGCCAGCTTTCGACATGGTCGGGGACGTCGGTCAGCACCCGTTCCTCGAAGCGCTTCAGATAGCGTTCGGCCAGCGCGCTGAACACGAGCTGAGGTTCGGGGAAGAAGTGATAGATCGACGGCGGCGAGATGCCGACTTCGGTGGCGATTGCCGGGATGCTGATCGCGGCTGGCGGAAGCTTGTCGAGCAGTCGTTCGGCGCCATCCAGAATCGCCTCGAAACGGGCCCGACTTCGCTTCTGCGCGGGGCGCCTGATCTCGGCCCTGGTCACATCATTCTTCGTCATGCGCGCTCCCGTCATCACATCATCTTTGGGAAAATTGCACATAAATCAACAAAAATTCCGAATAGAGATCGAGAATTTTTAATTTTCTTGACACATCGACGGATTCGCATCCACAAAATCGGAAAATATTCCGATATGGAGAAGGGGACGGTGATGAAACGCGGTTTTGCTATGCTTTCGGTCTCGCTGCTGGCGCTTGCGCCGGTGACGGTCTTTGCGCAGGATGCCAGCGCGTCGGCGGAGGCCGCAGCGTCCGACGACGGGATCGGCGAGATCGTCGTCACCGCACAGCGGCGCAAACAGAATATCCAGGATGTTCCGATCAGCATCACCGCGATCAGCGGCGAGGCCTTGACTGAGGTCGGCATCCGCGACCCGCGCGACCTGTCGATCCTCGTCCCCGGGCTGTCGTCGCAGGCGGGCACGTCGGCGACGACGACCTCGCTGTTTCTGCGCGGCGTCGGCATCGGGGATTTCAACTCGAACACCACCGGCGCAGTCGGTGTCTATGTCGACGACGTCTTTCTCGGCGCGAACGCCGGCAAGCTGTTCAACGTCTTCGACAGTGAAGGCATCGAGGTGCTCAAGGGGCCGCAGGGCACGCTCTATGGCCGGAACACCACCGCGGGTGCCATCCGCTTTTCGTCGCGCAAGCCGACCGACGAATTCAGCGCGAATGCGGCTGTTTCCTATGGGCGCTTCAACGAAGTGCAAATCGAAGGCGGCGTTGGCGGTCCGATTGCAGGCGATGTGCTAAAGGCGCGTGTTGCCGGCACTTATCTCCGCCGCGACGGCTGGCTGCTGAACCGGGTGACGGGGAACAAGCTCAACGACCTCGACATGTGGGCTGGCCGCGCGATCGTCGATTTCACGCCAAGCCCGGACATCTTGATCCGGGCGATCGTCCATGGCGGGCAGAACCGCGGCGGCGCGCGCCAGTTCCAGCATCGCGGATCGGGCATCGATTTCGCCGGTAACCCCATCTTCGCCGACGGCGTGCCGCTCGACGGCCTCGGATATGCCGACACGGACGGCGACCTCAACGCCGGCGATTACGATATCGAGGGGCAGGAGCGCGTCAATGTGGTCGGCGGCTCGCTGACCGCGAACATCGACATGGGCGGCGTCTCGCTGACCTCGATCAGCGCCTATGAACAGGTCCGCCGCACGACGGTCGAGGACACCGACGCCAGCCCGAACAATGTTCTGACCGCGACCTATATCGACCGGCCGCAGCAGTTCAGCCAGGAAATCCGCCTCCAGTCCAAGGGCGAAAACAGCGTCAACTGGATCGTCGGCGGCTATTATTTCCACGACAAGCTGGTAACCGAAAGCGCGTTCGACATCCTGCGCGTCTTCCGCGATCCCGACGACCTGCTCGGGACACTCGACCCGGTCAATTCGATCGGCAATTTCGCCTATCCTTATACGCAAAAGACCGAAAGCTGGGCTGCATTCGCGCAGGCCGACGTCAAGTTGACCGACCGGCTGACGTTGACCGGAGGGCTGCGCTATTCGAGCGACAGCATCGATTTCGATTTCCGCAGCCTCTTCGACGATGTCGTTACCGTTCCGGTGCTCGATTTCACCGGGTCGAAGACCTTCAAGGATCTGTCCTGGCGCGCGGCGCTGTCTTTCCAGGCGACCGACGACCTGCTGTTCTACGCCTCGTCGTCGAAGGGGTATAACAGCGGGGGTTTCGCCGGCGGTTCGTCGAGCGATCCGGCGCAGCTTCAGCCCTTCCGTTCGGAAAAGCTCTACGCCTATGAGGCGGGGTTCAAGAGCGACCTGCTCGATCGCAAACTGCGCTTCAACGCCGCCGCATTCTATTATGATTATCGCAATCTGCAGGTTTTCGTTTTCGACACCTCGGGCGTCCTGCCGGTGCAGCGCAAGCTCAATGCGGGCAACGCCGAGCTTTACGGGCTCGAGGTCGAATTGCAGGCGCGCCCGTCGCGCAATTTCAACGCCTTCGTCAACGCCAGCCTGCTGCACGCACGTTACAAGGATTTCACCGCTCTCGCGGCGGAAGATTATTCGGGGAACAAGCTGGTCAATGCGCCTGAGGTGGCGATTTCGGCAGGCTTCTCGCTGACTCAGCCGCTGCCTGGCGACAGCGCGCTGCGACTGCGCGTCGATGGTAGCCTGCAGTCGGAAACTTTCCTGACCCCCGACAATCTGCAGGCCAATCGCGTCAAACCTTATGGCGTCGGCAACGCGCGCCTGTCGTGGCTGTCGCCCGATGAGGATATCGACGTTGCGCTGTGGGCGAAAAATTTCACCGGCACGCGCTATATCACCTACATCTCGCCCGTCGTGACGATGGACCAGATTAATTATAACGACCCCGCGACATACGGCATCCAGGCCGTCGTCAAATTCTAGGAACCCCTCCCGGCGCATCGCACGGGCGGCGTGCCGGGTATGACAAGCGAGATCGACATGAACAGGACGCAGGATACGGCGCTCCGCGCGCGCGCGCTCAAGGTCATTCCGAACGGCATGTACGGCCATGAATCGGTGCGGATGCTGCCCGCCAGCTTCCCGCAATTCTTCAGCCGCGCCGAAGGCGCTTATATCTGGGATGCCGACGGCAACCGTTACCTCGATTATATGTGCGCTTATGGTCCCAGCCTGCTCGGCTATCGCGACGAGCGCGTCGAGGCGGCGGCGCTGGCGCAGGCGGCCTTGGGCGATACGCTGACCGGCCCATCGCCCCTGATGGTCGATCTGGCCGAAACGTTGGTTTCGATGGTCGAACATGCCGACTGGGCGATGTTTTGCAAGAACGGCACCGACGCGACGACGATGGCAATGAGCAGCGCCCGCGCGCAGACTGGCAAGCGCGTCGTGCTGGTCGCGCAGGGGGCCTATCATGGTGCCGCGCCCTGGTGCACGCCGATCCCCGCGGGCACGGTGCCCGAAGACCGCGCCCATGTGCGCACCTATATGTATAATGACGTCCCCAGTCTGGAAGCGGCGGTGGCCGCCGCTGGCGATGACCTTGCCGCGATCTTTGCCTCGCCGTTCCGCCACGACGCTTTCATCGATCAGGAGGCGCCCGATCCGGCCTATGCCCGCCGCGCCCGGGAACTTTGCGACCTTGCGGGCGCGATGCTGATCGTCGACGAGGTTCGCGCAGGTTTCCGCCTTGCGCGCGGCAGCAGCTGGGCCGAACTTGGTGTCCATCCCGACCTCAGCGCATGGGGCAAATGCTTCGCCAACGGTCATCCGATTTCGGCGCTGCTGGGGTCGGATAGCTGCCGCGACGGAGCGGGGGCAATTTATGCGACGGGGTCCTTCTGGCTGTCGGCGATACCGATGGCAGCGGCGATTGAGACGCTGCGCATCATTCGCGAGACCGACTATATCGAGCACACGGTCCGCCTTGGCGGGCGGCTGCGCAACGGGCTCGACGCTGCGGCATCGAAACATGGCTTCACCCTGCGCCAGACCGGCCCCGTCCAAATGCCGCAGATCATGTTTGCCGAAGATCCCGATTTCCGCGTCGGTTACGGCTGGGCCGAAGAGATGCTGGCGCGTGGCATTTATATGCACCCCTGGCACAACATGTTCCTGTGCGCGGCGATGACCGATGCCGATATCGACGCCACCGTCGCGGCCGCAGACGCGGCTTTTGCGGCGCTCGCGGCGCGGCGCGCGACGCTGGAGCCGCACCCGGTCCTCGTCATGCTCGCGGCCGCGCAGGCGGAGCACGCCTGATCGTGGACGAGCCGCTCGACCTGCTCGCGATCGGGCTGACGACGATCGACATCACTGTCCATCCGGTCGCCTCGCTGCCCGAGGGCGAGGGCGGGCAGCTCGTCGAGACGATCGCACTATCGCCCGCCGGAACGGCAGGAGGCACCGCGCTGGTTGCGCGCGCGCTCGGGCTGGAGGTCGCGATCGCCTCCGCGGTTGGCGCCGACCCGCAGGGCCAGCTGGCGCGGTCGATGTTCGACGCGGTGGGGGTCGATACCCGCCTGCTGGAAACCGACCGCGATAGGCCGACATCGACGACGGTATTGCCGATCCGACCGAACGGCGACCGGCCGAACTGGCACATGATGGGCGCGAGCATCTTTGCGCCGGTCACCGACGCTGTCGTTGCGGCGAGCCGGCGCGCCGCTTCGGTTCATTGGGCTGCCGTCGGCTTTCCCGGCGTGGCCGGGCATGGCGCGAGCCTGCTGCGCGATGCTCGGGCAAACGGGGCCTTTACCTCGTGCGACCTGATTGCGCCGACGGAAGCAGCGCAGGCCGATCTCGACGATCTGTTGCCGCACATAGATCTGTTCATGCCCAGTATTGTCGAAGTGCGCGCGCTGGCGGGCACCGAGGATCCTGTCGAGGGCGCGCGGCGCTTCATCGCGCGCGGTGCCGGCGGTTGCCTGGTCAAGATGGGGGCGAAGGGCGCATTGCTCGTGCTGCCCGACGGGCAGATCCACGCACCCGCGCACCGAATCGACCCGGTCGATACGACCAGCTGCGGCGACAGCCTGTGCGCCGGTTTCCTCGCCGCGCGGCGGCGCGGGATGGACACGGCAGCGGCGCTGCGGTTCGCGGTCGCCGTGGCGGCGCAGGTCGCGCTGGGCGTCGGGACATTGGGCCGGCTCGGCGGCTTTGATGGCACGCTGGCATTTGTCCGCGACACGCCGACGATGGAGAAATTTCGATGACCGAAGCCGACGCCCGCCAGCAACTGGTCGATGCGATGCGTACGCTCGATGCCCGCGGGCTCAATCGCGGGACATCGGGCAATCTGTCGGTGCGGTTCGGATCGGGGATGTTCGTTACCCCGTCGGGTGTGACTCCCGATCGCCTGACGCCGGATATGACGGTGTTCGTCGATGCCGACGGCAGCGTCGCCGCCGGCGCTGCGCGGCCGTCAAGCGAGTGGCAGATGCACATGGGCATCTATCTGCGGCGGGCCGACGCGCAAGCGATTGTGCACTGCCATGCGCGTCACTCGACGATCCTCGCCTGCGCCCACCGCGAAATCCCTCCGCTTCACTACATGGTCGCGGTTGGCGGCGGTGCGAGCGTGCCGGTCGCTCCCTATGCCACTTTCGGCAGCGACGAACTGGCGGGGCACGTCGTGCAAACGCTGGAAGGGCGGCGTGCCTGCCTGATGGCGAATCACGGGCTTATCGCGCTTGGCCCCAGCCTGCCCCTAGCCATGGCAATTGCGGAAGAAATCGAGGAGCAGGCGGCGGTTTACTGCGGGACTCTTGCGATCGGCGGTCCCAAGCTGCTGGACCATGCGGAGATGGACAGGATACTTGATGCCTTTGGACGATATGGTCAGCGTGACCGTGAACCTGGCAAGGCGACGGGAAACGATTGACCGTCGGCTTTCTCGTTTAACCCGCCAGAAGCGGCCCGACGGACTTCGGCCAGCCTCCGCTAGTTCCTCTTCGCCATTTTGAGGGCGAGCGATAGGCATGCGGAAAGGCTGGCTGGAGGGCGCGCCTCGCTGGGTCATATAGGCTCAGGCCGCGGAAAGGCGGTGACCAGCCCCATTATTCCCACTCGATCGTGCCCGGCGGCTTTGACGTGTAATCATAGACCACGCGGTTGATGCCCTGCACCTCGTTGATGATGCGCGTCGCGCAGCGGCTGAGGAAGCTCGCGTCGAAGGGATAGATGTCGGCGGTCATGCCGTCGGTCGAGGTCACGGCGCGCAGCGCGCAGACATGGTCGTACGTGCGCCCGTCGCCCATCACGCCGACGGTCTTGACGGGCAGCAGCACCGCAAACGCCTGCCAGATCGCATCATAGAGCCCGGCGCTGCGGATCTCGTCGAGATAGACGGCGTCGGCCTTGCGCAGAATGTCGCAGCGTTCTTTCGACACTTCGCCGGGAATCCGGATCGCAAGGCCGGGGCCGGGGAAGGGGTGGCGGCCGACGAAAATGTCGGGAAGGCCAAGCTCCTTGCCGAGCAGGCGCACCTCGTCCTTGAACAGTTCGCGTAAGGGTTCGACCAGCGCCATCTTCATCCGCGCGGGCAGGCCGCCGACATTGTGGTGGCTCTTGATCGTGACGCTCGGCCCGCCGGTAAACGACACGCTTTCGATAACGTCCGGGTAGAGTGTGCCTTGGGCGAGGAAATCGGCACCGCCGAGCTTCTGCGCTTCCTCGTCGAACACGTTGATGAATTCGCCGCCGATGAACTTGCGCTTCGCCTCTGGGTCGGTGACGCCGGCGAGCCCCGCCATGAAGCGTTCCTCGGCGTCGACCACGACCAGCGGGATATTGTAATGGTCGCGGAACAGCCGCTCGACCTGTTCGCGCTCGTTCATGCGCAGCAGGCCGTGGTCGACAAATACGCAGGTCAGCTGCTCGCCGATCGCTTCGTGGATCAGCACCGCGGCGACCGCGCTGTCGACGCCGCCCGACAGGCCGCACAGCACGCGCTTGTCGCCGACCTGAGCACGGATTTCGGCGATCTTGGTGGCGCGAAATTCGGCCATCGTCCAGTCGCCGCTGCAACCGCAGACGTGGCGGACGAAATTTGCGATCAGCTTGGCGCCGTCGGGGGTATGCACGACCTCGGGGTGGAACTGTGTGCCATAATAGCGGCGCTCGTCGTCGGCGATGAGGGCGAAGGGCGCGCCGTCGCTCACTGCGACAATGCGGAAGCCGGGGGCAAATTCGGTGACCTTGTCGCCGTGGCTCATCCACACCTGATGCCGCTCGCCGACGTCCCACAATCCATCGAACAACACGCAGGGTTCGGTGACGGTCAGGAAGGCGCGGCCGAATTCGCCGTCGCGCTCGCCGTCGGCGCCGCCAGGCTCCACCTGTCCGCCGAGTTGCTGGCTCATCACCTGCTGCCCGTAACAGATGCCCAGGATAGGAAGACCGCTTTCAAAGATCGATTGCGGCGCGCGCGGGCTGCCGTCGGCGGGGACCGATGCGGGCGACCCCGACAGGATCACGCCCTTCGGCTGCATCCGTTCGAGCGCGGCCTCGGCGGCGTTGAACGGGACGATCTCGCTATAGACCCCGGCTTCGCGGACGCGGCGGGCGATAAGCTGGGTCACCTGGCTGCCGAAGTCGACGATCAGGATGGATTCGGGCGGAGCGGAGAAGTCTGGAGTCGGCATGGGTGGCCGATAAGGGCGAAGGCCCATGCTGTCCAGCGGTCGATATGGACCGCCCGTCGAACGGGCATGGTCTCGACACATTGTTGCGACAATTGCGCGACATAGATGAACCATGAACAAAGCGCGTCGTCAGCGGGCGTTCAGCGCGGTCATGCAAAGAAAATACGAACACACAAAAAGAAACAAAGGTTCTCCCCCAATGAATAGCTATTGTCTTTCGATTTCCGCGCGTGCTGCGCTGCTGGCGGCGGGGGCGTCGTTTGCGCTGCCGGTGCTGGCCCAGGCGCCGATCGGCCCACCGGCCGCCGCCGCTGTCGCGGACCAGCCCGCCGAGTCCGTGCCGGCTGCGCCCGAAACGGTCGAGGATGCCTATGACGATTACAGCGAGGACGAGATCATCGTCACCGCGCCGCGCCTTGCGGGACAACTCGACACCGACATCAAGGCCGAGGCCGAACTCGATGAGGCCGCGATCGCAAGCTATGGCGTATCGAACGTCTCCGAACTGCTCGACGCGCTGGCGCCGCAGACGCGCTCGGGTCGCGGACGCGGCGGCGGTCGGCCGATCATCCTCATCAACGGGCGCCGCATCGGCGGCTTTGGCGAGGTGCGCAACCTGCCGCCTGAAGCGATCGCCAAGGTTGAGGTTTTTCCCGAAGAAGTCGCGCTGCAATATGGCTATTCGGCCGACGAGCGCGTCGTCAACATGGTGCTCAAGCCCAATTTCCGCCAGATCGCCGTGGAGGGGGAGGGCGGCATCCCGACGCAGGGCGGCCGGTTCCAGAGCGAAATCGAACCTAGCTTTCTGATGATCGGCGACAATGGGCGCGTCAACGTCAATGCGGGCTGGGAGCACAAGACGATGTTGCTCGAAAGCGAACGCGACCTCGATTATGACGATCCCGCGCAGGCGGCGGAGGCTCCCGCGCGCAGTCTGCTCGGCGCGTCCGACCAATATTCGATCGACGCGACGATCCAGCGCAGCCTGAACAAAGTGACCGATGCGTCGATCAACGTTCGCTTCGACCAGACCGACAGCCTGTCCTTGCTTGGCCCCGGTGTCGGCGGGGTATCCGATCCGCTGGAGCGTGACAGCCGCAGTCGCAACCTCACCACCACGGCGAGCGTCAACGGGATGCTCGGTGACTGGCGCTGGTCGGTGTCGGGCAATTATGCCGATGCCGACCAACTGACTTTCACCGACCGGATCAACGGCGACCGCGATCGCTTCGACAGCAGCCAGCAGACCTTCGGCGGCAACGCCAATCTGTCGGGCACAGTGACCGAGGGATGGGCCGGGCCGATCCGCCTGTCGATGACCGGCAGCTATTCAGGTTTGCGGTTCGACAGCCGGTCGGAAAATGCGAATGGAATTGCCACGACCGACCTCGCGCGCGACCTGCCGGGGGTGTTCGGGTCGCTGACCGTGCCCTTGCTCGACCCGGAGTATGAGGTCGGCAACATCGGCCGGGTCTCGCTGACGCTGAGCGGACAGGTGCAGAATCCCAGCGATTTTGCGGCGCTCAAAAGCTGGGGCGCGAATCTCAACTGGGGGGTCACCGACAATCTGTCGCTGATCGCCAGCTTCAACCAGGACGAAGCGGCGCCCGGCATCCAGCAACTCGGCGCCGCGCCGTTGGTGACCGACGGCGTCACCTATTACGACATCCGCACGGGCCAGACTGTGCAGATCACGACGACGACCGGCGGCAATCCCTTCCTGCTCGCCGAACAGCGCCGCGACCTGAAACTTGGGCTCAACTGGTCGCCGCCGATGGTCGAAGGATTGAATCTCTCGATCAACTACAACAGCAACAAAAGCTATGACACGTCGAACAGCCTTCCCCTGCTGACCCCGGAAATCGAGGCCGCGTTCCCCGACCGGGTGACGCGCGACGCCAATGGGGTGCTGCTCGCGATTGACCAGCGGCCGGTCAATTTTGATCGCGCCGAAAATTCGCAGATCCGCTGGGGCCTCAATTTCGGCAAAAGCTTCGGCCAGCAGGAACAGCGTCGGCCCGGCGCGGGCGGTCCCGGCGGCGATGGTGCACGGCCGACCGGCCGCCCCGGCGGCGGTCCGCGCGCGGGCGGCGGTCGCGGTCCGGGTGGTCCCGGCGGCCGGTTCGGCGGTCCGCAGGGCGGGCGCTGGCAGGTGTCGCTCTATCATACGATCAAGCTGACCGACACGGTGCTGATCCGTCCCGGCGTTCCCGAACTCGACCTGCTCAACGGTTCGGCCACCGGCAGCGGCGGCGGCAGCAACCGGCATCTGTTTGAACTCGACGGCGGGCTGTTCAACAAGGGTATGGGCGTCCGGCTCAGCGCCAAATATGACAGCGGCAGCACGGTCACGGGCAGCACCGCGGGCGACCTGAAATTCGGCGACCTCGCGACGTTCAACCTGCGCTTTTTCGTCGACCTGAACCAGAAACCGAAATTGCTCGAAACGCTGCCTTTCCTGAAGGGATCGCGATTGCGGCTGTCGGTCGACAATATCTTCGACGCCCAGCGCAAGGTCACGAACGCCAGCGGCGTCGTGCCGCTCAATTATCAGCCCGGCTATATCGACCCGCTCGGCCGCTATATCGAGCTGGAGTGGCGCAAGACCTTCTAGGCGGCGAGTTCCTTTGCGCCGAGCGGCGTGCTGGGCGCGGGTTCCGACGGGACGAAGGTCAGGGCTTTGGCGAATTGCGCCGTGCAGTTCGTCCAGCTGTAGCGCGCGCCCAGCGCCTCGGCGTCGGCGCGGTCGCACGCCAGCGCGGTGTCGATCGCCCGGCCCAGATCGTTGTCGAGCGCGCCCGCGCCGCCCGTTACGATGTCGCCGGGACCCGGCACCGGAAAGGCCGCGACGGGCGTGCCGCAACTCAGCGCTTCGATGACCACAAGGCCGAAGGTGTCGGTTCGGCTGGGGAATACGAAAACGTCGGCGCCGGCATAGGCCGAAGCGAGCGTCTCGCCGCCTAGCTTGCCCAGGAACAGGGCCTGCGGGTGCTGCGCTTTCAGATCGGCCAGCGCGGGCCCTTCGCCGACGATCACCTTGGTGCCCGGCCGGTCGCATTCGAGGAAGGCGCCGATGTTCTTTTCCACCGCGACGCGGCCGACATAAAGCTGAATCGGGCGTGTGAGGCCCGCAAAAGCCGGATGCGGCGCGCGGTCCGGGCGGAACAGGTCGTGATCGACGCCGCGTTCCCACATCATCGTCTGGCCCAGGCCCTGTCCGGCCAGTTCGCGGGACAGGCTGCGCGTTGCGACCATGATATGGCGCGCCGGTCGATGGAACCAGCGAATGAAGCGCCAAACCGTGGCGGGCGAGATCGGGAACCGCGCCGCGACATATTCGGGAAAGCGGGTGTGATAGGCTGTGGTGAATGGAAATCCGTTTTTCAGGCACCAACGCCGCGCCGCGAGCCCGAGTGGGCCTTCGGTCGAAATATGGATCGCCTGCGGGGCAAAGGCGCGGATATGCCGCCCGACTTTACGCCAGCCGGCGAAGGCCAGCCGGATTTCAGGGTAGGAGGGGCAGGGCACCGAGCGGAACAGGTCGGGAGAGATTACGCCGACCTCGTGCCCACCGGCGCGCAGTTCGCCGATCGTGGCCTGCAACGTCCGCACGACGCCATTGACCTGCGGTTCCCAGGCGTCGGTGACGATGAGAATCCTCATGCCGGCCAATCCCTATGCCGCCCGCGCAGGGGCAGGCAGCTGGAGCTTTGTCGGGGCCGACCGCGCCGCGACCTCTTCGGCCCATTGGAGAATCTCCATCGTGCCGTCATGGTGCTCGACCAGCGCCGTACAGCCTTCAACCCAGTCGCCGTCGTTATAATATTCGGTGCCCTCGATCTCGCGCATCTCGGCGCTGTGGATGTGGCCGCACACGACGCCATCGACCCCGCGCGAGCGCGCGGCGTGGGCGACGACTTCTTCATAGCGGCCGATAAACTGGACCGCATTTTTGACCTTGTGCTTGGCGACCATTGAAAGCGACCAATAGGGCAGGCCGAACGCACTGCGGATGCGGTTCACCACCACATTGCACTTCATCAGCGCGGTGTAGGCGGCGTCGCCGACAAAGGCGAGCCAGCGGTGCGCGAGCATCACCGCATCGAACTCGTCGCCGTGAACGACGAGCAATTTGCGGCCGTCGGCGGTTTCGTGGATCGCCTCGCGGCGTATCTCGACCCCGCCGAAATCGAAGCCGTCAAACGGCTTCACCATCTCGTCATGGTTGCCGGGGACATAGACCACGCGCGTGCCGCGCTTCGCGCGCTTCAGCACGCGCCACACGACGTCATTATGCTCGGGCGGCCAGAAATGGCGCTTTTTCAGCCGCCAGCCGTCGATGATGTCACCGACCAAATACAGCGTCTCGCAATCGACATGGTCGAAAAAGTCGATCAGCATTGCGGCGTTGCAGCCGCGCGTGCCGAGATGAATGTCGCTGACCCACACCGTGCGATAGCTCCGCCGTTCGCCGATCAACCGTTCGGGCACATGCGGGTCGGTCGTGAAGGGGTCGGGAAAGCGGGCGGGGATCGGCAGGGTCGAAATCGATGCCATGTCACACTCCGAAGGCAGTCTTTGCTGCCCCCGGCGTAGACAGGAGTTTTGTTACAGCGTGCGAATCAAAGCCGCGACAGTTTGAAGAAAGTTCAGCGGCAGGTTTGTGACGTTGCCTATTTGACACATATGAGGTTAACCATGATCCAATCAGGTTCGTCGAATCACCAAATTCCTGATTTCGCTCATATCTTCCATCGCGAAACGCACGCCTTCGCGGCCAAGCCCACTGTCCTTCACCCCGCCATAAGGCATATTGTCGACGCGGTAGGAGGACACGTCATTGACGACGATCCCCCCGACGTCGAGATGATCCCATGCGCTGAGCACCTTGTGCAAGTCGCTGGTAAACAGCCCTGCCTGGAGCCCGAACTTGCTGTCATTGACCTCGGCGAGTGCGTCTTCCCAGTTTGAAAATTTCGACAGGATGACGACGGGGCCGAACGCTTCCTCGCGCACCACATCGGTATCGCCGGGGACATTCTCGAGCAGCGCGGCTTCGAGCATATTGCCGTCGCAGCCGCCGCCCGCGAGCAAGGTTGCGCCTGCGGCCACCGCATCGTCGATCCAGCCCTTCAGCCGCTGTGCTTCCTTTACCGAAATCATCGGCCCGATGAACGTATCGCGATGCTTCGGATCGCCCGATTTCAGCGTCTTGACCTTGGCGGCGAGCATGTCGCGGAAACGGTCGTAGATATCCTCGTGGATGATCACGCGCTGCACATGGATGCAGCTTTGCCCCGACTGATAATAGCCGCCGAAGATGATCCGCGCGAGCGCATGATCCAGATCGGCATCCTTGTCGACGACCACCGCGGCGTTGCCGCCGAGTTCGAGCACGACCTTCTTCTTGCCCGCCTTCGCCTTCAAATCCCAGCCGACGCCGGGCGATCCGGTGAAGCTCAGTAATTTCAGCCGCTCGTCGGTCGTGAACAAGTCGGCGCCCGCGCGGGTCGCGGGCAGGATACTGAACGCGCCCTCGGGCAAGATATCGCACTCGGCGAGCACTTCGCCCATGATGATCGCGCCCAATGGCGTCAGCGACGCGGGCTTCATCACAAAGGGACAGCCGATCGCGATCGCGGGGGCGATCTTGTGCGCCGCTAGGTTGAGCGGGAAATTGAACGGCGAGATAAAGCTGCACGGCCCGATCGGCACTCGCTTCCACATTCCCATATAGCCCTTGGCGCGCGCCGAAATGTCGAGTGGCTGGACCTCGCCATAATTGCGCGTCGCTTCCTCTGCGGCGATGCGGAAGGTATCGATCAGGCGCGTGACCTCACCCTCGCTGTCGGCGATCGGTTTGCCTGCCTCGACGCAGAGCGCATAGGCGAGCTCGTCGAACCGCTCCTGAAAGCGCGCGACGCAATGACTGAGCACGTCGCGCTTCTCATAGCTCGCGAGGCGTGCCATCGGCTCGGCGGCGCGCACGGCGCCCGCGATCGCTTCGTCGATGACGTCGGGGGTCGCGAGCGCGGTGCGGAATGCAACTTCGCCGGTGAATTTGTCGATCACCTCGAGGTCGGTGTTCGGCTGCACCGCCTTGTTGTTGAGGTAGAGCGGGTAGACGGTTTTGAGTTTCATGCGCTTACTCCCCCCTCCTGCTTGCGGGAGGGGTCGGGGGTGGGCCAGCAACGGTGCGGTATGCCCACCCCGCTGCGACTAGCGAGCAAGCTCGCAAGTCTCTCTGCCCCTCCCGCTTGCGGGAGGGGAGTTAACGTTACAAATTCTTCGATAACCGTTTGATGTCATTATTCAAAATCTGGTCGTTCTCCGAATAATCGACCGGGCAGTCGATCAGATGCACTCCCGGCGTATCGCGCGTATGCGCGAGCAGTTCCTTCAGATGTGCCGCGCTTTCGACGCGATACCCGTTCGCGCCATAGCTTTCGGCATATTTTACGAAATCGGGGTTGCCATAGGTCAGCCCCCAGTCCTTGAAGCCCATGTTTGCCTGTTTCCAGCGGATCATCCCATAGCTGTTGTCATTGAGGATCAGCACGGTGATGTTGAGGCCCAGGCGCACCGCGGTCTCCATCTCCTGGCTGTTCATCATGAAGCCGCCGTCGCCGCAGATCGCCATGACCTTGCGGTTCGGATAGAGCATCGCCGACATCATCGCGCTCGGCAGCCCCGCGCCCATCGTCGCGAGCGCATTGTCGAGCAGCACGGTGTTCGGCTTGCACGCGGTATAGCCGCGCGCGAACCAGATCTTGTAGACGCCGTTGTCGAGACAGATGATCCCGTCGTCGGGCATCGCGTCGCGGACTGACTGCACCAGATGCGGCGGAAAGATGGGGAAACGCGCGTCCTTCGCCAGCGGCGCGGTATGATCGACCTCGGCCTGGCGATAGGCGAGCAGATGGTCGAATTTCCAGCCGCCGTTCGGGACGATGTCTTCCTTCATCTGCCACACCGCGTTGGCGATATCGCCGATCACCTCGATGTCGGGGAAATAGACGGGGTCGACCTCGGCGGTCTTGGTCGACACATGGATCACCGTCGGCCCGCCGCGCTGCATGAAAAAGGGCGGCTTTTCGATCACATCATGGCCCAGGTTGACGATGCAATCCGACGCCTCGACCGCGCGGTGGACGAAATCGCCGGATGACAGCGCGGCGCAGCCGAGGAATTTCGGATGCCGCTCATCGATCACGCCCTTGCCGAGCTGGGTGGTGAGGAAGGGGATGCCGGTCTTTTCGATAAATTGCAGCAGCATCCGGCTGGTCATCGTGCGGTTTGCACCCGCGCCGATGACAAGGACGGGCGAGGTTGCATTTTCGAGCGCCTTCACCGCCTCGCGGATCGATTTCACATCGGCGGTCGGTCGCCGGACATGGCTGCGTTTCAGCGGAAGGCTGTCGGTATGCTCGTCGGCGATATCCTCGGGCAGTTCGATATGCACCGCGCCGGGCTTTTCCTCTTCGGCGAGGCGAATGGCTTCGCGCACCCGGCTCGGGATATTGTCCGATGAGGCCATCTGGTGGGTAAATTTGGTGATCGGCCCCATCATCGCGACGACGTCGAGGATCTGGAAGCGCCCCTGTTTCGATTTCTTGATCGGTTTTTGCCCCGTGATCATCATCATCGGCATCCCGCCGAGCTGCGCATAGGCCGCCGCGGTGACGAAGTTCGTCGCGCCGGGGCCCAGCGTCGCGAGGCAGACGCCGGTCTTGCCGGTGTGGCGGCCGTAAGTCGCAGCCATGAAGCCCGCGCCCTGTTCGTGGCGCGTCAGGATCAGCTTGATCTTGGTCGAGCGCGACAGGCTGTCGAGGAAATCGAGATTCTCTTCACCCGGAACGCCGAAAATATATTCGACGCCCTCTTCCTCCAGGCACTCGATGAACAGGTCGGATGCTTTTTTCATGTGTCAGTCGCCCCCTCAGCCACGCACCACCCCGGTGCGGCTCCAAGTCATGCCGGCGACCCTTCAGCACAATGTCGTTGCAGCGGCGCTCGTCATAGGCCGCGAGTCCCTGCTGCATCGGGAAGCGGTTGTAACGAGGGGTAAAGGCGTTGTCATCCGGCGATGCGGTCGCGGCGATCGTCCATCCGCCAAAGTTTTCGTAAAGGGATTGCAAAGCATAAAAACGCCCCTATCCAATCGGATTCAGGGACGTTTGAAATCTACCGGGGGGCAGGATGCGTAAATTGACAATGACGATGCTTGGGCTGGCGATGCTGGTTCAGCCGGTGGCCTCATTGGCGAAGGAAAAAGAACCAAAGCCTGTCGAACTGAACGAGACCGAACTCGCAGCCTTGCAGAAACGCGAAATTCCCGCGGGCGTCGATGTCGTGTTCCGTTCTTCCATCTCTGCCTTGCAGGAGATGAGCTATGTCAACATCAATGCCAGCAAGGATGCGGGAACGATTACCGCAGAAACCGATGCCAAATCCAAACTGGTCTATAATATCTTTTGGGGCTTCGGTAAGAAGAAGCTGACCCAGCTGGCGTCGGTTTTCGTCGAGCCGATTTCTCCGACACTCACACGCATGTCGATCAAGCTGCAAACGGTCGAAGCCAAGGCGCGGATGGGTTCATCCTATTCGGATGGCAAGCCGGTGGTCTTTGCCGAACCCTATAATGCCTTCTACACCGAGTTTGAAAAGGCGCTGTCGGTGCGGATGGCTGAAGCGGCGGCTGCCGTTGCTCCGGTCGCGGTTGTTCCGGCAGATGAGGCTGCCGCGACAGCTGCCGCAATTCCGGCGGAGCCGACGCCATAGGCGCACGAACAGGATTGGCGCGGCGTCGGGTTTCCCCCGACGACCGGGTCAATCGACGTCGAACAATCCCGCGAGCTGTTCGACCATCGTGCCGCCCAGTTGTTCGGCATCCATGATCGTGACGGCGCGGCTGTAATAGCGGGTGACGTCGTGGCCGATGCCGATCGCGCACAGCTCGACGGGTGAGCGGTTTTCGATCCATTCGATGACCTGGCGCAGATGCTGGTCCAGATAGGCGCCATGGTTCACCGACAGCGTGCTGTCGTCGACCGGCGCGCCATCGGAGATCACCATTAATATCTTGCGTTCCTCCGGGCGGCCGATGATGCGGCTGTGTGCCCAGGTCAGCGCCTCGCCGTCGATGTTTTCCTTCAGCAGCCCCTCGCGCATCATCAGCCCCAGCGACTTGCGCGCGCGGCGATAGGGTTCGTCGGCGGGCTTGTAGATGATGTGGCGCAGGTCGTTGAGGCGGCCGGGGTGCGGC
>Ga0155548_163_pt3 | contig 34294 bp, 27 predicted proteins | sample RifCSPhighO2_12_FD_107205 | JGI IMG/M metagenome (GOLD analysis project Ga0155548, IMG submission 107205) | Sphingopyxis sp. RIFCSPHIGHO2_12_FULL_65_19
GCCGTTCGCGACTTCGCGCGCGACAAGTTTCGCCACGGTGCGAATCCGCTCGGTGCCCGCCATCGACGTGCCCCCGAATTTCATCACGATCCGCGCCATCTCGCCCCGCTTTCCTGATCTGGTTTCGGCCGCAACTTTCCCAAGCATTTCTGCGGCGCTCGCGTCGTTACGGAAGGGGGCGGTCGATGGCAAGACCGGCATCGTATGCGCGGGATAGAATTTCTTGCATGGCGCGAGGCACGGTGCCACATCGCAGGGCATGAGTGCTGCCACGATCAACCCGCACGAAGCCGCCCATTTCGGGGCGCTGGCCGCCGACTGGTGGGACCCGCACGGTTCGTCGGCGATGCTGCACAAGCTCAATCCGGTGCGGCTGGCCTATATCCGCGACCGGATCGACGCGCATTGGCATGTCGATGCGCGCGACCGTTTTGCGCTGGCGGGGCGGACGGCGCTCGACGTCGGATGCGGCGCGGGGCTGCTTGCGGAACCGCTGGCGCGGATGGGGGCCACTGTCACCGGCGTCGATGCGGCGCCGGAGAATATTGCCGCCGCGCGCGAACATGCAGCGGGGCAGGGGCTGGCGATCAGCTATTTCGCGGGTGAACTCGCCGCGCTGCCGCCTGCGACTTTCGACCTCGTCACCTCGATGGAGGTCGTCGAACATGTCACCGATCCCGCCGCCTTTATCGCCGAACTCGCGGCGCGGCTGGCGCCCGGCGGGCTGATGATCTTGTCGACCCCGAACCGCACGATGCTGTCGAAGCTGCTGCTCGTCGAAGCGGCCGAACGTATCGGCGCCGTGCCGCGGGGCACGCATGACTGGGACCAGTTTCTGAAGCCCGAAGAGCTGACAAAGCTGCTCGAAGGCGCGGGGCTGGAGGTCATCGACCGTACCGGCCTGTCGCCGTCGGCCGCCAAGGGCTTCACGCTCGGCGGCAGCGAGACGCTGAACTATCTCGTCGCGGCGCGATGGCCCTAGGTCAGAAGTCCACATCCTCATAATATTTGGGCGGCGTCACGATTTCCATTCGCTCGGCGAGCAGCGGCCGGAAGCTCGGGCGCGATTTGAGGCCTGAATACCAGCCCTTGGTCTGCTCATGTCCGGTCCAGTCGATGCCGCCCAGATAATCGGCGACCGAGATATGCGCCGCGGCGGTCAGGTCGGCGAGGCTCATCGTCGCGCCGGCGAGCCAGGTGCGGTGGTCGATCAGATAATCGACATAGTCGAGATGGTTGTTCGCGGCCTTCATCGCCTCGCGAAGCGCGCCGGCGTCGGGCGGCTGGCGATGGACGATGCGTTTCTGCATCCGTTCAAACAGCAGGGGGCCGGTGACTTCATAGTAAAAATCATGGTCGAACCAGGACGTCAGGCGGCGGATTTCGGCGCGGTTGGCCGCCGTTCCGTTGATCATCGCCTTGCCTTCGACGGTTTCCTCGAAATATTCGGCGATTGCCATGCTGTCCATCAGCACCTGGCCGCGCGCCTGGTCGACCATCACCGGGGTGCGCCCAGCCGGATTGAGGTCAATGAATTCGTCGCGGCGTTCCCACGGCGATTCGCGCACCAATTCGTAACCGACGCCCTTTTCACCCAGCAAAAGGCGGACCTTGCGCGAAAAGGGACAGAGCGGGAATTGATAGAGTTGCCACATGGGTCCGGCATAGCGGCAGCGGGGCGCCGCGCGCAACGGCTATGCGAATAGCCTACTGGCATCCCGGTCTTCGCCGGGATGACGGAAAGACAGGTTATCGCCGCGCGTCGGCGCGTTCGCGTTCCCATTGTGCGGCGAAGTCGCGCGCCATGTCCTTGAGCAGCGGCGCATAAGCGGCGATCGCCGATGCGGCGTGCCCCGCCATGCGCGTCCCGGCGCGCACGTCGCTACCCATGCGTTCCGCATAGTCGGGATCGCGGCCTGCAAGCTCGCCCAGCGTTGCATCGTCGGGAATATAGGCGGCGTCGGATTCGGGGTCGATCTGGGCCACGGCTTTGGCAAGCGGGCCGACCTGCATCTGCATCAGGGCGCCGACCATCGCGGTGATCGTGTCGGCCATGCGGTCCTGCGCCACCGGGTCGTTGAGCGTCGCGACGGTGTCGTTCATCTCCCTCAATTCACTGGCGGCGGCGGGGACCGGCGCGGCGAGCGCGAGCAGGGGAAGGGCGATCAGGGCGATACGCGTCATGGCTCGATCCTTTCACGGGACGAGGGGGGCAGCAAAACGCGGTTCTTAGACGATCGACGCTTTCGCTGGGCTGAACGCATTTGAGGCTTGCGACAAGATGTTGTGCGGGCGCGATAAACGGCCCTCGCCATCGCTTGGCGATGGCGATCGCCCGAAGTGTGGTGGAGTGGGGGCAGCGACCTCGCGTCACTGCCCCCTCCGTCAGCGCTTCGCGCTGCCGCCTCCCCATGCGTGCGGCGCGGGGAGGATTGCGATCATTCCGCGGCGACCACCTCGGCCTCGGCATCGCTCAGCGGGTAGGCCAGACGCGACAGCATTTCCTTCGGGCATACCTGCCAGAATTGATCGCGCCAGCGATCCCAGTCGGCGAGCACTTCGCCGGACCATTTGCTGCCCGTTGCCTTGGCATGATCCTCGATCAGTTCGCGCACCACGCTTTCCCAATGCGCGCTGTCGATCCGTTGCCAGACGATGGATTCGCTATTGGCGCGGCGTTCAAACTGGCCGTCGGTGTCGAGGATGAACGCCATGCCGCCGGTCATGCCCGCACCGAAGTTCGAGCCGACGGGGCCAAGGATCACCGCGGTGCCGCCGGTCATATATTCGCAGCCGTTGGCGCCGCAGCCTTCGACCACGACCTTGGCGCCCGAATTGCGGACGGCGAAGCGTTCGCCCGCCTGACCCGCCGCAAGCAGCGTGCCCGCGGTCGCACCATAGAGGACGGTGTTGCCGACGATGCTGTTGTGCTGACTGACGAGTGGGCTGGAGACGGTCGGGCGCACGATGATGCGGCCACCCGACAGGCCTTTGCCGACATAGTCGTTGGCGTCGCCGAACACCTCCAGCGTCACGCCCTGGCACAGGAAGGCGCCGAGCGACTGGCCCGCGGTGCCGCGCAGGCGCACCTGCACATGATTGTCGGCAAGCCCCTTCATGCCGAAGCGCGCGGTGACCTCCGCCGACAGGCGCGTGCCGACGGCGCGGTGCGTGTTGCGGACATTATAGGTCAGTTGCATACGCTCGCCGCGATCGAACAACGGCTTGGCATCGCCCAGGATCTGCGCGTCGAGGCTGTCGGGCACCGGGTTGCGGAAGTTCGGCCCCTGCGAACGGCGCTGATCGTCGGGTGCGTCGACCTTGGCAAGGATGGGGTTGAGGTCGAGGTCGTCGAGATGTTCGGCGCCGCGACTGACCTGGCGCAGCAATTCGGTGCGGCCGATCACTTCGTCGAGGCTTCGGTAACCGAGCTTTGCCAGGATTTCGCGCACTTCTTCGGCGATGAAGGTCATCAGGTTGATCACCTTCTCTGGCGATCCGGTGAACTTCTGCCGAAGTTTCTCGTCCTGCGTGCAGACGCCGACCGGGCAGGTATTGCTGTGGCACTGGCGAACCATGATGCAGCCCATCGCGACGAGGCTGAGCGTGCCGATGCCATATTCCTCGGCGCCGAGGATCGCCGCGATCACGATGTCGCGCCCGGTCTTGAGGCCGCCGTCGGTGCGCAGGCGAATGCGATGGCGCAGGCCGTTGAGCGTCAGCACCTGATTGACTTCGGACAGGCCCATCTCCCACGGGGTGCCGGCATATTTGACGCTGGTTTGCGGGCTGGCGCCGGTGCCGCCGGTGTTGCCCGCGACGAGGATCACGTCGGCGTGCGCCTTGGCGACGCCTGCTGCGACGGTGCCGATGCCCGCCGAGCTGACGAGCTTGACGCAGACCCGCGCCTTCGGGTTGATCTGTTTCAGGTCATAGATGAGCTGGGCCAGATCCTCGATCGAATAGATGTCGTGGTGCGGCGGCGGGCTGATCAACGTCACCCCCGGCGTCGCATGGCGCAGACGCGCGATGAATTCGGTGACCTTGAAGCCGGGCAGCTGGCCACCTTCGCCGGGTTTGGCACCCTGTGCGACCTTGATCTCGATCTCGTCGCACGCGCCAAGATATTCGGCGGTGACGCCGAAGCGGCCGCTCGCGATCTGCTTGATATTGCTGTTGGCGTTGTCACCATTCGCATAGGGCGTGTAGCGCTCGCTCGCTTCGCCGCCTTCGCCCGACACCGCCTTGGCGCCGATGCGGTTCATCGCGATCGCCAGCGTTTCATGCGCTTCCGGGGACAGCGCGCCGAGCGACATGCCGGGGGTGACGAAGCGTTTGCGGATTTCGGTGATCGCCTCGACGCTGTCGAGCGCGATGCCCTGCGCGGGGTAGTTGAATTCCATCAGGTCGCGCAGATAGATCGGCGGCAAATCGGCGACGCCGCGCGAAAATTGCAGATAGGTCGAATAGCTGTCGGTGGCGACCGCGGTTTGCAGCAGGTGCATCAGCTGCGCCGAATAGGCGTGCGCCTCGCCGCCCGCCCGCTGGCGATAGAAACCGCCAATCGGCAGGGTGGTGACGCGCGCGTCGAACGCGGCCTCATGCTTCTCGGTCGCGTTGATGAACAGCGATTGATAACCTTCGCCCGAAATCTTGGCCGGCATACCGGGGAACAGGTCGTTGACGAGCGCGCGGCTGAGGCCGACCGCCTCGAAATTATAGCCACCGCGATAGGAGGAGATCACGGCAATCCCCATCTTCGCGAGAATTTTGAGCAAGCCGTCGTCGATCGCCTTGCGGAACCGCTGGCGGCAGTCGTCCAGCGTCAGCTCGCTGCCAAACAGTCCGCGCGCGTGGCGGTCGGCGATCGCCGCTTCGGTCAGGTAGGCGTGGACCGTCGTCGCGCCGACGCCGATCAGCACGGCAAAAGCATGGGTGTCGAGCACCTCGGCCGACCGCACGTTGATCGAGGCATAGCTGCGCAGCCCCTTGCGCACGAGGTGCGTGTGGACGGCGGCGGCGGCCAGCACCATCGCGACCCCGACGCGGCCTTCGCCGATATTCTGGTCGGACAGGAACAGTTCGGAGCGTCCGGCGCGCACCGCCTCCTCTGCCTCGCGGCGGACACGGGCGATCGCCTCGCGCAGCGCCGACGCGTCGGCGCCCGCGGCAAAGGTGCAGTCGATGTCGGCGACGGCATCGCCGAAATAGGCGCGCAGCCGGTCCCAATCATCACCCACCAGCACGGGCGAATCGATCACGAGGACGTGGTCGCTCTGGCCCTTTTCGTCGAGGATGTTCGCGAGATTGGCAAAGCGCGTCTTCAGGCTCATCACATGGCGTTCGCGCAAGCTGTCGATCGGGGGGTTGGTGACCTGGCTGAAATTCTGGCGGAAGAACTGCGCGACATGGCGCGGCTTGTCCGAAATGACCGCGAGCGGGGTGTCGTCGCCCATCGACCCGATCGCTTCCTTCGCATCCTCCACCATGGGGGAGAGGATCAGTTCCATATCCTCCATCGTCAGCCCCGCCGCGACCTGGCGGCGGAGCAGTTCGGCGCGATCGAACATCGGCAGGCTGGATTTGCCGCCTTTCGGCAGGTCCGCCATCGTGCGGAAACCCTTGACGCGCGAGGGATAATCCTGGGCGTCGGCGATCTTGTCCTTGATCGCGAGATCTTCGTAGAGCGTGCCGTCGTCGAGATCGACCGCGATCATCTGGCCGGGGCCGAGCCGTCCCTTTTTGCGGATGCTCGCTTCGGGCAGCAGCACCATCCCGCTTTCGGACCCGACGACGAGCAGATTGTCGGCGGTCAGCGTGTAGCGCAGCGGACGCAGCGCGTTGCGGTCCATGCCCGCGACCGCCCAGCGGCCGTCGGTCATCGCGAGCGCGGCGGGGCCGTCCCACGGCTCCATGACACTGGCGAGATAGCTGTACATCGCGCGGTGATTATCGGGGACGTCGCTCTCGCCCGCCCAGGCTTCGGGCACCAGGATCAGCTTTGCGGTGGGCGCATCGCGGCCGGCGCGGCACAGCGCCTCGAACACAGCATCGAGCGCGGCGGTGTCCGACGCGCCTGCCGGAATCACCGGCTTGATGTCTTCACTATGCTCGCCGAACGCGAGGCTCGCCATCTTGATCTCGTGGCTTTTCATCCAGTTCTTGTTGCCGCGGATCGTGTTGATTTCGCCATTGTGGGCGAGGCAGCGGAACGGCTGCGCCAGCCACCATTGCGGAAAAGTGTTTGTCGAATAGCGCTGGTGAAAGATTGCGACGCGACTCTCGAACAGCTTGTTCGTGAGGTCGGGGAAGAAATCCGCCAGGCTCTCGGCAAGGAAGAGGCCCTTGTAGATGATCGAGCGCGCCGACAGGCTGCAAATGTAGAAATCGGCGATCTGCGCCGCGATGACCTTTTTCTCGATGCGGCGGCGGACCAGATAGAGCTGCTTTTCAAATTCGGCGATCGATTGTTCGTCGGGCAGGGGGCCAGCGATCATGATCTGTTCGATCTCGGGGCGCGTGCGCTGCGCCTTGTCGCCGATCACCGACACATCGACCGGCACCTGGCGCCAGCCATAGATGGTAAAGCCGGCGTCGATGATCTCGGCCTCGACGATCGTGCGGCATTCCTCCTGCGCGCCAAGGTCGGTGCGGGGCAGGAAGATCATGCCGACGGCGAGCCGGTTCGGGCGCACCTTGTGCCCCGACGCGGCGATCGCATCGTCGAAGAAGCGGACGGGCAAGTCGACATGGATGCCCGCACCATCCCCGGTCTTGCCGTCGGCATCGACCGCGCCGCGGTGCCAGACGGCCCGCAAGGCTTCGATCGCCGCCTCGACGACGCGGCGCGACGGCTTGCCGTCGGTCGCCGCGACCATGCCGACGCCGCAGGCATCGGATTCCATGTCGGGGCGATACATGCCTTCGGCTTCGAGCCGCGCGTGATCGGGGGTGGGGTAATGGGTCATCATCTTCGTTCCTGATGCTTTATAATCAACCCGCCATCCCGGCCTGCGCCGGGATGGCGGATGTTCGTCAATCCGGCAGTCGTTCGCGCGCCTTGTTGGCGGCTTCGGCTTCGGCTTCGAGATACGCCGTCGTGGCGGCGGCCGAAGCGGCTTCCAGATCCATGACGCGTTTCAGGTCGTCGGCCGACCAGTTGCTGCGATCATATGCCGGGTCGTCGACCGCCATCGCGGCGGCATCGGCCGCGGCATTCGCGGCATCGGTCGCCGCGTCGGCGGCATAATCGTCGGCGGCATCGACCGCGACCGCATCGGCGGCTTCGACCGTATCATTCTTCCACATGTCGCGCTGGTCTTGCAGCACTTTCACGTCGACCTTCATCAGCCTTGCAAGCTGGGCGAGCTGCTTGTCATCGAAATCGGCCAGCTGCTTTTCCTTGGGCAGATCCTTCATGTCCTTTTCGATCTGCGGCGCGCGGTCGATGAATTTCGTGATCAGCGGCGGGACCGCCTTGATGATCGCCAGCATCACTTCGGGGTCGGCCTGCAACGCCATCCATTCGTTGGCGTAAAGGGCGCCGGTGGGCGTCGCGAGAAAGCCGTTGAGGTCGGTGAGCTGCGCCGCGCTGAACTTGCGGGCATAGGCTTTCGCCATCCCCTCGCGCATCGGCGATTCCATGTCGCTCAATACTTCGCTGATCAGCGGTTTGATCACCCTGGTGATCTGCTCTTCGCGCTCCTTGCGGTGCGGATCGAACATATCGGCGACCTTGGTCTTCGTCGCTTCGTCGAGCGCCGCGATCTTTTCACTTTCGACGCCGGTCTTGATGGATAGCATCAGGTCCGACTGCCCGCCGAACTCGCCCATCAGCGTTTTGAACATCTTGCCGTAAAGATTGTCCATCATCTTTTCGAGGCTGCCGCCGGGGACCAGTTGGCCCATCGTTTTTTGGGCAAGCGCGAGGCGCGCCGGTTCGATCGGCGGCAGGTTGCCGGTGTCGAACATCTTTTCGATCAGCGCGATCGCCTCGTCCATTTCCTTCTGCATCTTGGCCTTTTGCTCTTCGACATAGGCCTCGCTGTCGAACGGAGCGGACGTCTCCTCTTCGAGGTCGGGCGCGACGACTTCGGCCACGGGTGCTTCCTGCTGCGCGGCATAAGCGGATGCGCCGAGCGGCAGCATCGCCGCGGCGCCGGCGACCAGAATCGATTTGAATGTCGGCATCGTGAATTTCCTTCCCCTGTTGGTCATGCCGCCTTCTTTTCTTTTTTCGCCTTCGCCTTCAACCACTTTGCCATATGGTCGCTGACATCGCGGCCGTCGCGGATGCCCCAGACGACCAGGCTGGCGCCGCGCACGATGTCGCCCGCCGCAAAAACACCGGGAAGGCTGGTCATCATCGTCTGATGATCGACGCGCAGCGTGCCCCAGCGGGTCACCGACAGGTCGGGCGAACCGAACAGGTGCGGCAGCTCTTCGGGATCGAAACCCAGCGCCTTGATCACCATGTCGGCCGGCACGTCGAACTTGCGGCCGGGGTCGGCCTCCGGGCTGCGGCGTCCGCTCGCATCGGGCGCGCCGAGGCGCATCCCCGCCACCGCGACCTGTTTTACATGCTGGTCCGCGGTGAAGCTTTCGGGTGCGGAGAGCCAGACGAACTCGACGCCCTCCTCCTCGGCATTGGTGACTTCGCGCTGCGACCCCGGCATATTCTCGCGGTCGCGGCGATAGAGGCATTTCACCGACTTCGCGCCCTGGCGCACCGCGGTGCGGACGCAGTCCATTGCGGTGTCACCGCCGCCGATAACGACGACATGTTTGCCCTTGGCATCGAGACGCCCGTCGTCGAAGGCGGGGACGTCATCGCCAAAGCTTTTGCGGTTCGACGCGATCAGATAGTCGAGCGCGGCAATCACACCCTTGGCGCCGTTGCCGGGAACGGCGATCTCGCGCGCCTTGTAGACGCCGGTCGCGATCAGGATCGCGTCATGCTTCTGGCGCAGCTGGTCGAGCGTCGCGTCGTCGCCCACCGCGAACCCCAAATGGAAATGGATGCCGCCCTCGACCAGCCGGTCGATGCGGCGCATCACGACATCCTTTTCGAGCTTGAAGCCCGGAATGCCATAGGTGAGGAGCCCGCCGGCGCGGTCGTGCCGGTCATAGACATGCACGTCATGCCCCGCGGCGCGCAGATATTCGGCCGCCGTCAGCCCGGCCGGACCCGCGCCGATCACGCCGACCGACTGGCCGGTGGCGGCGCCCGCATGCAGCGGTTCGACCCAGCCCTCAGCCCAGGCGGTGTCGGTGATATATTTCTCGACGCTGCCGATCGTCACCGCGCCATGGCCCGAAAATTCGATGACGCAATTGCCTTCGCACAAGCGATCCTGCGGACAGATGCGGCCGCAGATTTCGGGCATCGTCGACGTCGCGTTGCTGAGTTCATAGGCTTCGCGCAGGCGGCCCTCGGCGGTCAGGCGCAGCCAGTCGGGAATGTGATTGTGCAGCGGACAATGCACCGAGCAATAGGGCACGCCGCATTGCGAGCAGCGCGCCGCCTGTGCGTCGGCGTCGGGCGCTGCGTAGCGCTCGGCAATTTCGCGAAAGTCGCGCGCCCGTTCTTCGGCGGAGCGCTTGTCCGGATAGGATTGTTCACGCCCCACAAATTGGAGCATGCGATCGGAAGCCATGCAATATCCCCTTCTGGAGCGGGGATTTGCATGGCCGGAAAAGCCGTGTCACGGGCAAATTGCCAGATAGGTCAGTGTTTATAACCTATTTTTGGTACACATCACGCAGAAAAATCGGTTCGCGCAATTATCTTTCGCAAATTAGTATCGCGTCGGACCTATCGCAGCGATAGCAACAAAAGTGCGCCGACGCCGACGATGATACGATACCAGGCGAAAGGGGCAAATCCGAAGCGGCCGACAATGGCGACAAAGGCTTTGACGACGACCAGCGCGACGACGAATGCGACGCCCAGGCCGATCGCAATCGCGTTCATGTCGTCGAAGGTCAGGAGCGCGCGATCCTTCCATAGCGAATAGGCGGTCGCCCCCATCATCGTCGGCACCGCCAGGAAAAAGCTGAATTCCGCCGCGGTCTTGCGTTCGACCCCCATCAGCAACGCGCCCATGATCGTCGCACCCGACCGGCTGACGCCCGGGATCATCGCGACACATTGCATCACCCCGACGGCGATCGCGGTTCGCATCGGCATGCCCTCGACGCTTTCGACCTTCACGGTCTTGACCATCCGTTCGATCAACAGGATCGCAACGCCGCCGACAATCAGTGCCACGGCGACCGTCGTCGGCGATTCGAGCAGCGCCCGGATGCCCTTGTAAGCCACGGCGCCGATGATCATCGCGGGCAGGAAGCCGATCACGATGTTGCGCGTGAAAGCGATCGCCGGGGGATCGGCGCGAAGCAGGCCCTTGCCGACCGTCCAAAATCGCTGGCGATAGGCGACGAGAACCGCGAGGATCGCGCCGAGCTGGATCGCGATCTTGAACGCTGCCGACCCTTCGCCGGTAAAGCCTAGCAATTCACCGGCAAGGATCAGGTGGCCGGTCGAGGAGACGGGCAAAAATTCGGTCAGCCCCTCGATGATGCCGAGCAGAATGATAGTCAGAAGGTCGTGCATGTAGGGTCCTGGGGATCGTCATCCCCGGCAATCACATGGCGACCGCCGGGCGGGCGGAAAGGATCAGGCGGGGGTTTTGACCGCGAAGCGGCCGTGGCGGCGATATTGGACGAGCCAGCTGTCGGACACGGAGCCGAGCGACGTCGGCGTGATCCCGAGTTGGGCGAGCCCCGCGGCTCCGTCGGCGACGACATTATCGTGCTGGAGCATCAGCCACTGGTCCTTGGTGATCGGTGCGCCGGGCGCCCAGCCAAAGCCCGATGCGAGCGCCGAGGCGACGACATCGGGCACCTCGACGAACAAAGGCGACCGGCCGATGGCATCGGCGATCCAGCGCAGCAGCGCGCGCATCGTCAGCACCTCCGGCCCGCCGACTTCGTATAGATGGCCCGCGGCCTGCGGGGCGAGCGCCGCGACCACCGCATCGGCCACGTCGCCGACATAGACCGGCTGGAACCTGGCGTCCGGCGCGATCACCGGGACGACCGGCGCCATGCGGATCATTGCTGCGAAGCGATTGATGAACTGGTCCTCGCGGCCGAAGATGATCGACGGACGCACGATGGCAGCGTCGGCAAAGGCTGCCCGGACCGCCGCTTCGCCATCGCCCTTGCTGCGGCCATAGGCCGAGGCGCTTTGGCGGTCGGCGCCGATTGCCGAGACATGCACGAGAACGGCGACGCTCGCGGCCTTTGCGGCCGCCGCGACATGGCCCGCGCCATCGGCCTGCACGGCCTGCATATCGGCGAACGCGCCGACCAGGTTGATCACCGCGTCGCTGCCCTGCACGGCGCGCGCAACGCTGGCGGCGTCGCGCACGTCGCACGCCACGAACTGCGTCTGGCCGAGACCGCCAAGCGGTTTCAGGAAGGTGGCGGCGCGGGGCTCGCGCTGCGCGACGCGGACGCGCGCGCCGCGCGCGAGCAGCCGTTGCACGACATAGCGGCCCAGGAAGCCACCGCCGCCCACAACCGTGATCAATTGTCCGTCGAGATTCTGCATTGCGTCCGCCTGTGATCGATTCTTTTCCCGGCGCCGGGCGCGCCGCACGGGTTCCCCATGCCGCGAAGCGGGGGAGGGGGCAAGGGGCGACCGCGGCGTTGGGGCGTAAAACCCAAGGCTTTGCGATAAAATGCACCCCCGCCTGCGCACCGCGGTTGACAAGCCGATGGCCGCCCCGCTAAGCGCCCGCTCCTACCCCGTGCCCAGATGGCGGAATTGGTAGACGCACCAGCTTCAGGTGCTGGCGATCGCAAGGTCGTGGAGGTTCGAGTCCTCTTCTGGGCACCATTTATCCCATGCCATCGAATGGGCGGGATATTATTGAAAAATACGGCGTTTTCTTGCCCGGCCGTTCGATGTGTAGCGGTGGGACATGCGATGCGACACCGAAAGCGATAGCCGGGACGGCCCATTGTTTCGGCCTGTGGGGCCGCCGCGCTGGTCGGGCTGCCCGAACCGTTGCTGGCAAACCCCAGCGCGATGGTGCAGGGCGAGCCCGCGGCGTGGCGACAGGGGGCACCGACGCGTTGCGTCTATAAATGGCCGTTTGAGCATGGACAGGGCGTTGAGGTTGGCGGCGGTTGCGGGGTGGCGCGCGTCGCTTTTTTCCGGCAAGCATCCTCGATGACGGCAGCAAAGACATCGGCGCGCGCGCAGGGAAATCGCACGGCCAGAACCCGTGCTTCGCTCCTCGCGTCGGGGCGCAAGCTATTTGCCGAGCGGCCGTTCGATGCGGTCGCCATCGACGACATCGTCCAGGAGGCGGGCGTCGCGAAGGGGACATTCTACAATCATTTCGACGACAAGGACGCGCTGCTTGCCGCGATCGTGACCGATATTCGGCGTGGTATCGAAGCGCGCGTGGCGATGGTGAACGCCGCGGTCGACGATCCGGCGGTGCGGATTGCCCGCGCGATCTGTGTTTATGCGGCGATGGCGGCCGACGACCCCGTCGAGGCGCATGTCATGCTTCGCAACGATCCGCGCGGTTCGGCACGCGAGTCGCTGAACGATGGATTGCGGGGCGACCTGAATGGCGGGATTCGGAGCGGGCGCATCGCGATCCCCACGATCGACTCAGGACTGCTTTTTGTCATCGGCATCGTCCATAGCCTGCTGCTCGCGGCCGCGCGTGGGCGCGAGCGAGTGCGATCGATCGAGACCGCCGAGCAATTGTGCACGATGATGTTGCGGTCGTTCGGCCTTGATCATGACGACGCCGAACTGATCGCATCGCAGGCCGCCGACGACATCATCCGCCGACGGGCCTATGCCGCCGACGCCGAATGATGTCAGGCGACACAATGTCAGTTGGCGCGCGGCTCATGTCGATGTCGAAGCTATGGTCGCGAATCGGGTGAGAGCTGCTGATTATTCCTCGAACATGCCGAACCGTTCAATGCCGCCGGTCGGTGTCGGGGCCGCCCGCGATCGAAGTTCGCTAGGCGGGCAAACATTTGCCCGAGGGCGCTTGTCATCATCGGGTCGCGCTGCTAGTGGCGCCCCTCGTTGCCGCTTTAGCTCAGTTGGTAGAGCACATCATTCGTAATGATGGGGTCAGGTGTTCGAGTCACCTAAGCGGCACCATAACTTCCAGAAGGCGAGTGTTAGACGTACGGCCGAAAGGCCCCATGTGTGGGCGGTTGGTTGGGTCTTGCTTGGGTCTCTTTGGGAAGGACAATGAGCCCTACCCACGCTGCCCCCCCCCTTCGGACCGAATCAACATGTTCAGGTTGGCAAAGGTGGATCCAGTAAGGGAGGGAATAAAAAATCCCGAACGGCTTTGGCGGGTATAGCACCATTATGCACCGTATAAGGAGCGTCGCTTTCTCCGGAACCACAAACTGCGATCCCTAAAATTTTACCTCGGTCATCCAGCACGGGGCCGCCGCTATTACCATAGATCACATTCTGCGAGATTCGGAACAACTCCAATCCAAGATATTGCGACTTGCCGGTGACGTGGCCAACGGCGACGTGCGCAGTGTCGCCGTCAGTGTGGTTGGGGTAGCCCGCCAACGTCACCGTGGCGCCAACTTCTGTTGAAGCATTAAAATCAAAATCGAGCGCTCGGGCCTCGATTAACGATGTAGCTAGTGCCTGATCCTTAATTCGCAGTATCGCGACATCTGCGTCAATCGAACTGCGCAAAAGCTCAACATCCAACGCCCCAAACGCCAAATCTCGGAACGATACAGAGAGTTTTTCGACTGAGCTACCGTCGGCGTAGCAGGCCACATGGGCGTTCGTTACGATGAGGCCATCTTGTATAACAAAGCCGCTGCCCTGACGCGCAACGGCATCAGCCTTTTTGATGTCACCGCTCTCTGCCGCTACAATGCAGATCGACCGCTCAAGTTCGGCCCTCCAGTCGGTTGGAGGCTCGTATGATATCAGGCTACCAGAAGTTAATTGGTTGAATTTTTGAACCGTCTTCCAAACCGTTTCGTCGTTTTCACCACGGATATGACGCATAAATTCAATCTTACCGCGAAGACTGAGTTCGAAGCTGCTGTTCTCCGGGCGTCCGTAATTGCTAACCCAATACTCTTGGGCCTTATCCTCCCCATATTTCTGCCACGCATTTAAAATGGCTCGAATTTCTCGACGCAGTTCACGTCGTATATTAAGCTTCTCGTTACACATAACGCCACACACGATTTGACGATCTTGGCGAGATTTTAACCGTGTTTTGGCTGGGTTGAGTGTGAAGCCGTGTTTCGTCACTATTTGGTCCAGATCAGGGCCAGGAATGATTTTCCCAACTCCGTCTTCGTCAACGAGTTGAGCGATTTGATGTGCGAAGCGACTTTTCTGCGTGCTGAACACCATGTCATCTGCAAATCGAGTATAAAAACTCCCTGTATCGCGTCCTAGCTTCGCTAGTTCAGCATCAAGGCCGCTGCAGATCATATTCGAAAGTATGGGCGAAGTAGGGCCCCCAAAGGGAAGCTTGTTATCAAATGTGGTTAGGCACGCTATCGTTGTTGCGATGGAGTTGCTAAGCCCGTATGGCTGGGCCATTAGCCGACCTCGAACTCGCCCAAAATTAATTTGGTCAAAGAAATCCTTTATATCTACAGAAAAGATGTGCTTCCGACCAAGGTGAGTGGTGGCATTTGATCTGATGCCGCGGCCTTTTATATAAGCGAATGCACGGGAATGCGGCCGATATAGCTTTTCAAGTTCTAGCAAAAGGCGTCGCTGGATCATTTTCAAGGTCGAATGAGGAACGGCGATCTGCCGAATGACCCCATTTCGCTTTATAAACGGTCTAGTTTTATACCTTTTCGAGTCAGGTCGATCATAAGCAAAGGATTTCATGACCTTAACATCAACCTGAATAAGTTTTGCTAAATCATCAAACGTACTTATCTGCTGCAGGGGCGCAGTCATACTAGTCGAGTTCCGTTCTAACCTTTACCATGTGATGGCATTCCGATCATCTGGTCGGGATAATGTATTACATACTCCAATTACGCGCAGTATCGACGCGCACAGCAACCGAAACTCGACTAGTCAGACACGTCTAGCGTCAAAAGGCTCAGATTCCAATCATTTCTAGTACAATGACTTCTGCACGAAAACCTCACCGTTTTATATAGTATCGTCGTTAGCTCTTCAGCAGCAGTTTGTGCGGCCCGATTCCATCGGCGTCCGCGAGCCGACCGAGCGAAGCCACAGACGGGTGCGGCGCTCCTGTTCACGGTCAGTCAAATAGCTGCGCTCCATTTCCTCTGCCGCCGCTGTACCATCCCCTTCAGCTCGCGCTAGTGCAGCACATTGACGCCGGGAAGGAGCCCAACGTCGGCCGAAGCCAAAAGACCAAGCGCAACATTTGCGACGACAACAACAGCAAGGCGAAAATTCCGTTGAACTGTTTCTACAAATAGGCGGCCGAAGTCCGTGTATGCGGACGGTGTGATGTGATCATAAAATCGCGGGAAGCCGACCAAGGGGATCGATCATAACCAATCCCAGCTTTAAAAATTCAAATAAGACGCGCGCGAGCGAAAAGCGGACGATGACGAAGCCCGCTGGGATGAGCGGCTTAAGACAGTCGTGAAGGCGAAACCGAGGAAGTCAGCGTCAGAGTAGGTCCCATTCACGCTCAAGGCGATCCAATTCTTGCATGAGGTAGTACACCTTACCGTCCTTAACGTCACCCCGTGTAGCGACGGCAAGCCGCCCATTTTCCAAATCAGCAAGTATCTTCGGATCCAGCCGGGGCCGTATAGCGTGCCACCCCGCCTTATCGGAAAGGAAAGCAATCAGCCCATCATGACGAGTCTGTCGATTGAACCGGGCGACTAGGTTACGACCATCAGCAATCAGCTGTCGGCGTTGAAGTTGCTTTCCTCCATCTTCTGCGGCCTCCGGCTTAGGCGCTGGCTCACTCACCGGGCTCAGCAATCTATAGAGAGCAACAGCCAGATACAGCGTGATAAGCACAAGGGGAGCGTGCCCCCATATTCCGCTGGACAGCCATGAAGGTGCGCCCCCTACCAGAGGAGCGTCAGCTGACTTTATCGCCATGATTATCGCGCCGACCCATAGGGAAACGATCCCTAGCCAATCGAGATTAGATTTTGGCAATGCCACCCCTTTAGTTCCTCCAGAAAATCATAGTGGAGGCAGCGCGTGTTTTCAATCTGTACAATCGCTAATCAATAGCCCCGCCAAGCGTGGAAGCTTGACGGGGCGTATCCTCTCCTCGGGTCGCATGAGAATCAGACGGATTTTGAATAACGTCGGCGGGTTAATCGCCGATGAAGGGGACACATCCCGCTAGTTGAGCCCACAGCACTTCTTGTATTTCTTGCCCGAACCACAAGGACAAGGATCGTTTCTCCCGACTTTGGAGCGGTTCTCGTCGTTTTTCAGTCGCCATTCGTGAAGCAGTTCAACCCAAGTGGAAAGCCGTTCGACCGCCTCACTTCGACTGTCTGCCGCCGCGGTTACGGTGCTTCTGTTGTCGGATAGCTCGGTAATTCCAGCCAGAGCGCCCTTGACTGCCGCGTCGTCGCTTGCCCGAATACGGTTCCAGCCGATCGGCGACAGTTTCATGGCTTGGACGAAGCCGTCGATCCAAAGCTCCCACAGCGTATCACCGTTGCGCCTATCGACATCAAGGACTGGTCCATATGCACCGGGCCGTGAGAGGTCGCCCAGAATGCCGTTGTAGTGGCGCATAAGCAGATCAAGGAAGCCCTGCATCTCTTCCATGCTGTCGAACTTGGGCGGCGCGTCTCCCCATACCTTTTTGAGCCATTTCGATTGCGGCACAAGGTCGGGACTGACGATAATGCCCGTCAGATAGCCATCCAGTTCGGACAGCAACATGCCTTCATCGAACTGGTGGAGCAGAATGTGATCGAGCTGATCGAGATAATCTTGCATCCCGCCCGCATACCGTTGTCGGGCGCGCAAAACCAACCACCTTATTTAGAAGGAGAACAAAACATGAACATATAGGCCACTGACTAAATGGTTAGGTCATTTGAAAGCAAAAGATGTGGCTCAATGCCGAGCGCATCTGCAATCCTGCCTAATGCAGCCACAGACGGGTTCCGCGTACCCCTTTCGAGGTCGCTGACATAGCTGCATTCCATCCCCGCCCCCGCCGCTAGCTGTTCCTGGGTCATGCCCTTCAGCTTGCGTTGGTGCCGAACATTGACGCCGAGAAGCCGAACCACATCCATGCGCCGATGTGGACGGTCGACGCGGTTACTCGGAAGACGCTTTTGGATCGGTCAGAGAAATCAAATGTTCCGCGTGGCTAATCACTTGGTGCAACCGTTTGGCAACTTGCTTTCTCGGACCTTTCGGCATTGCTCTGATAGATTCTCGCCTTTCGCGAGCAGCTTCCTTCGCGTCTTCTGTCGGCTGTTCGTCTAGATTCTGCATCATATCAATCTTTCTGCGCCCTCGGATATATCGATTCCCAACCGAGAGCGTCTAATCGAGCAGTTCGCCAAGAGGGCAGCTTAGGGCTGACGCGATCCGCTCAATCACGGTGATCGTGGGGTTTTTTACCACCCGCTCAATGCCACTAATGTAGGTCCGATCAAGCTCTGCTTCATCGGCAAGAGCTTCCTGCGACCAACCGCGCTCTTTGCGCAGCCGCTTCATGTTTACAGCCAATCTTTGCCGAACGTCCATCTTCTAGGATGGGCCAGAATGTTGCCGATCGGACCACGGACTATGAATCTCATTTTTACTAGCCTTGGCCAAAGCCGTCGGTAACGTGTGCCGCCGGTGATGGCTTCATCACGCCCAAGATCGGGTATCACCAAGAGGAGAAGAGTATGATTATCAAACTGAAGCCCGCGCTGTTGGCGCTTCTGCTGTCCGCCGGTCTGGCCGCCTGCGATGGCACCAACGATAGCGCTGCGCCCGCCGTCACCAGGAAAGCCGAAGGCGTGGAGATCACGCTGAAAGATATTGAGGTGAGCCACGATGTAGGTTCGATGGGGATGGTACCAACCGCTCCTGACGGGGCCACCTATGTCCATGTCACTTATGCGCTGAAGAACGTTTCCGCCGATGCACTTCCGTTTGAAAAGTGGCCCCAGCCACGCCTAGTCGATCCCGCCGGTCATAAGTTCGAGCCGGAAATCGTTGCATCGACGACGCTGTCCGCAGCATCCAACTCTAGCTGGTTTGAAAATCTCAACCCGAACCTGAGCACGGACGCGCACCTTGTGTGGAAGGTCGACGAGAAGTCGTTCGACCGCGCGACCTGGACACTTACGTTCCTGTCCAAACCCGCCGTCATTTTCCCGCTCAAATGATAGAACGCCGCACAATCGGACTTCTCGCCGCAACACACGTCGTCGCCTTCGGTGTCGGTTACGTCGCCGCGCCGAAGGCACTGCTGGACAGGGAGGTCAAGCACACCGGCTTCTTCACGGTTGACACCACCAAGGTTCTCGCAACGACCGTCGAAAGCCTGCGGGAAGAGAACAAGCTGCTGGTTTACTCGTACAAGGGCACGGCCACGGTCCAAGCCGGTCGCACCGTTCTCTGGCTCTTTGGTGGCGAGCAAGAGCTGATCGTTCCGGCGGTCGTGACTTACTATCTGGACCTGTCCAATCTCAGCCTTGCCGACGTTAGGTATGATGAGAGGGCGAAGCTGGTGACTGTGAAGCTGCCCAAGGTGACGCTGGGCGACATTGCGTTTCAGCCGGAGAACGCGACCACAATAAACGGCGGCATATACACCTTCTCGGATGAGCAGGTCGAAGCGTTGCGGAAGGCAAATTATAAAAATGCGCGGCGGGCGCTGATCGCGCAAGCGCAACAACCGGGCTTGCTCAACGCGGCGAAGCGTCAGGCTCGGACCAATGTCGAAAACTACTTTACTATCCCGCTACGCATTGCGGGGATGCCTGACGTGAAGGTGGCGGCGACCTTCGACTAGCAAACCCCAACAACATCATCAACCAAAGGCCTCGGGAGAAATCTCGGGGCCTTTTGCATTGAAGGACACTTACATGATTTCAATTCGAAGCTGGGCCGAAATGACCCGCGCGCTGGCGTCACCAATCGACGCTGACCTGATACGGCTGTTGGCGCTGAGGCGCGAACAGTTGCTCGAACAGGAAGGGTACGATCTGGGCGAGCTTGCCCATTTTATCGTGGCCGAGCCGGGCGATGCGCTCGCCGCGATCGAGGTAGCGGCGGGGATTCCGCTTGCCACGAATATGATTGACGGCAGCAAGCAGGGCGAGCCCGGCTTCACCGCCAGTTTCGAATATGTCGAGCGCCACAGCGGCGCTTGGTTCGAGGCGGTGACCATTGTCAGTGACGACGGCTTCGGACTTGTGCTGCTCGTTCCCGATCGGCCGGACATAGACCCAGCCTTGCTTGGACTGGTTCGCGACCACGCCTGACACCAACCACCAACGCCAACAACCACAAGCGTCCAGGGATCACCCCTTGGCGCTATTTTTTTTGCCTGAAAGGAATATGTCCATGCTGCATTTTTACGATCGCGCCGGTTTTGCGCGTGCGCTGACTCTTGACCTCGAACCGAACCTTCATCGCCTTCTCGCCGAGCGCATTGGGGCGCTGAGTGAAGACCTAGTTGACTACACCGAATATCTCGTCGTCCACCGGGGTGACACCGAAGCCGACATCATCCGACACATTGGGCTGTCACCGCTGATTGAACCGATGGACAGCATCCGGTTTGGCGAACCTGGGTTCCGTCAGCACTGGGACTGGCTCGCAAAGCACGATGGCTGGTTCGAGTTGATTTTCACGTTCGGCAGCACCTTTGCCTACGTACTTTTCATCGAGAATGATGGGCGCACGCGAACCGAAATCCTCGAAATGTGCAGGCATCATGCCTGAGGCCTTGAAATCTCTTATGCCACGCCTATTTCAGTCCTCGCGCTGTCTACTGGCTCGCTCCGGCGACCTCTACCTTTGACAACACACCTACGGCATCAGCCCCCAGCGCGAATCGATCTTTGATCGTTTGTCTTCGAGCAACAGTCTCGAATTTTTAGGTGTTAAACATGCATACAAATCACATCGATTACGTGCGACGGCGCTTGGCCGCCGCGTCGGGCGCTATTGAGTTTGAACCCGATGTAATGATGGACTTGAGCGAGCTTGAGTTTGAGTCACTTCCCGTGGTGCTGGCCGCCCTGATCGGTCGCGGAAATCAAGATAATGACAGCATTCGGCATTTCCTCACCACCCGAGATTGCCCTTACGAATGGGACATCATCGAGTTTGTTCTCGATCACTTCGAAGGCAAAAATCTGAAGTTCTGCCTTTGGTCGGTCGACAAGGCCGGAAACTACAGCCTGATCCTTAAGCAGTGGTCCAAATATGACTGATGCCGTGTGCACGCCGTGCGGCGTAGGGCCGAAAAGCTGATTTCTGAAAACTGCCCCGTCGTCGACCGGTCTCCCCCGGTCGGCGGCGGCTTTTACGTTGCTCGCGGTGGCTCTGACCAAGCCCGAACTTTGCGGGTGAAGACATCTCTACGCCGACATGGCGACGCGGTCAGACTTAATTCTGATGGAGATATGTATGAGCGATCCCAGTGCCAAACCGGCGCCATCCCTCAAAAAGAAGATCAACCCCCTGCTCAAATTCACGCTGCAGGGACAGGCGGCCAAGCTCGAAGAGATGGCCATCGAACAAAAGCCATTGTTGGGCTCATTCTGTCTAACCGGGCAGGGAACGGTGCTGTGCGCACCCCCGAACGCAGGTAAAACTCTGATTACGCTGGCCATGCTGATCGAGGCCATCGAGGCCGAACGCATAGCTGGCGGCGACGTGTTTTATGTGGATGCTGACGACACGACTCAAGGCGTCGCCGACAAGGTCCGCGTCCTTGACGAATACGGCGTTCATGTCGTGGCCGAAGGCTATCAGGGCTTCAAGGCGCGTCTGCTGACATCAGCGATCGAAGAGATGATCCAAGAAGGGACTGCCCGCGGCAAGCTCCTCATCCTGGACACTTTCAAGAAGTTCACGCAGCCCATGAGCAAAAGCGAAACCAGCGGATTCACCGAAGTCATTCGCCGCTTCGTCCTCGCAGGCGGCACACTACTCAGTCTTGCCCACACGAACAAGCACACCGACGCAAACGGCAAAAACGTGTTCGCTGGTGTCAGCGACATCATCGATGACCTAGACTGCGCTTATGTCATCGACGTTCAAGACGGCCGGGACGGAAAGCGCCTTGCCCAACTGACCAATAAGAAACGGCGCGGGAACGTGCCCGACAGACTTACCTACGCTTACTCGCCGGAACCCGAACTCTCCTACATAGCGCGCCTGATGTCCGTCCATGAAACCGATGGCTATGACGGCGGAGCCGACGACGTGCTCGACTATAGAACTCAAGACAACGAGATTCTTCAAGCGTTGGCCTTATCGATCCACCACAGCGGTGAGCACGGGAAAATGGAAATTGTCCGTAGCGTCGCGGACCACGATAAAGTCTCGAAGCGCCGCGTCCTTAAGCTGCTCGAGAAGTATGTCGGCGAGGACACCGACAAACATTTCTGGCGTTATGTGGTGCGGGCTCGCGGCATTCACGTGTTTGAGTTGATCCGGCCGATCAATGACCTCACTGATATGCTGTCCTCGCCGGGATGGACCGGGTGAACGCCAGAATTCAGTTTTCAGCTTTCATGCCGTGCTCCGCTCATCGCGACCCGAGGGCAACGGCGATCGAATTAATAACCCTTCCTTCGACTTAGCCTACAAACATCGTTCACAGCCGGCCGCCGAGCAGCATTCGATTTAGCCTGTGTCGGAACCAACCCGAACTTGCGTTCCCGATATCGGCATCGATGCGTCAATGATCATCGTTACGACGATCTACGACACCTCGGCAGCGCGGCGCCCCCTTCGCCTTCGGCGCTTCCCAAATGGCCATTTTGCCAAAGGCCACAGCGCCAACTCGGCCGTCTGGCCACCTCACCCCTCACCGCGACCCTGCGGCGCCCTCAGCGCGCCCGGCGCTCGCCATTCACAAGGAAGATTTTCATGCCTGTCGTAAAACTCGACAACAACTTTTGCCTGAACGCCAGAACCGAAACCGGGAAAGGAAAAACGGTCTTCAGAGATGCTTCGATTACCGGGTTCGCCTTCGAGGTCCGCAGCTCCGGAGGCGCGACCTACTACTTCATTTATTCGGACGCCTACGGGAAGCTGCAGACGACCAAGATCGCCCGCTTCGGGGACATCACGTTCGATCAAGCCCGCAAAGAGGCCAAGCGTCGCCTGTCCGAAGTCACCCTGGGCGGCGATCCGGCCGCGAAGAAGAAAGAGGTGAAAAGCATTCCGACCTATGCGGACTTGGCCGCGCAGCACCTTGAGCACGCCAAGACCTATCAGCGCGTCCCCAGCAACACGGAATCGGTGATGCGCGTTCATCTTCTTCCTCAGTGGGGAAAGTACCGGCTTCACGAGATCACCACGCAGGCCATTTCTAAGTGGTTTGCCGATAAGATCGCGGAAGGACTGGCCCCAGCAACGATCGAGAAAATCCGCGTAATCTTTAGCCGATCGTTCGAACTTGGCAGGCAATGGAATATCGCGGGCGCCGATCGAAACCCGGTTCGCAATGTCCCGCGCCGCCGCTTCAAGAATGCCCGCACCAAGTACCTGTCGGCGGCGGAAGCAAAGAAGCTGTTGGCTCAGGCGGAAAAGTCACGCAACCCGCAGTTGAAAAACATAATCGGCCTGCTGTTGCTAACCGGCGCACGGAAGACCGAACTGCTGACCGCGCAATGGCAGCACGTCGATCTGGAACGGCGGACATGGCACATCCCGACAACAAAGACCGGGGTGCCGCGCTATGTGCCGCTGTCGCAAGCGGCGATCGATATCATCGAGGAACTGCCAAGGTGGGATGGATGCCCTTGGCTGCTGCCTAACCCGATCACGCGAAATCCGTACACCGACTTGAAGCGGCCATGGGACACGGCACGGGACGCAGCGGGCCTGGCCGACCTGCATATCCACGACCTGCGCCACTCAGCGGCGTCGTTCATGATTAACGCCGGGATCGACCTTTATGCCGTTGGGCGGATCCTGGGTCACGCCGATCATCAATCGACCATGCGCTACAGTCACCTCGCCAACGAAACGTTGATGGCGGCGGTCGAGGCGGGTGCAAAACAAATGCGCATCTAACTTCTCCCCCATCCATGTGCTGGCCTAACGGCTGGTGCGTGGATGGGGACAGGGGTTCGTCCCTATTTTTTTTCGGCGCGGTGTCGTCGGAAAACAAAACTGTCGCCGGTATCGACCGGTCCCACGAAAGATAAAATCATGAGTACGAATTTCTCGGCACCCCCAAAAAGGGCGTCAGCCGCGAACATTAAAATTCGCCCGGCACTGACCATGGTCAGGTCAGGACCTGCCGCGCTGTTCGGTCGTTTGAGCACGCTGCTACGCAACATCGCGCCGGGCACCAATAGGAACGATCAGGTGATGGCGCTCATCGCCGCCTGTATTTCCGAAGGCGTTGTCACGAAAAGGGAGATCATCGCCGTCACAGGCCTTTTGGGCTTCAAGCGCTACCACGTCACCCAACACCTTGATTATGGGGTGGGCCACGATCGGGCCAGTGGGCTTTGGCGTCGCAACCGGGACGGCAGTTACAGTCTTTTCGCATAGCGCTCTATGCCCCCGTTTGCTGCTGCTTCGAATCGGCACGTGAACGGGGGTGATGACCATGCCAACGCATGCTTCCAAATTTGGCTTTTGCACAAGCTCACGGCCGAACGGCCTCTCCCACCGAGCCTACCCCCCACCGCGACCCTACGGCGCTCCCAGCGCGCCAGTTATCGCGCATCCGCAAGGATAAACTTTGCCATTGTTGCTAATGCGACAATGCCTTAGCGCTGATAGTTCGATGCGGGTGGGGCACCGGTGATCGTCCCCTTTCAATCTTTATTTATCGCGATGTGCCATGCTCGCTTTATGACGACTGCAACCGAACCCCTCGCCAAACTGGCTGTTCTTATCGATGCCGAAAATATGTCGCCGAAGATCGTGAGCGGTTTGTTTAAAGAGATCGCGACAATCGGAGAGGCCAGCGTGCGCCGCATCTACGGTGATTTTTCGGGCACTCGCTTGAAAGGATGGGCCGAAGTGCTCGCGGCTCACGCAATTATGCCCCACCAGAATTTTGCCAATGTTGGCGGCAAGAACGCGTCCGATATTGCGCTGGTGATAGATGCAATGGACCTAATGCACTCTGGCAGGTTTGAGGGTTTTTGCCTTGTCTCATCCGATAGCGACTTCACCCGTCTTGCAGCCCGCATCCGTGAACAGGGCATCGCCGTCTACGGTTTCGGCGAACAAAAGACGCCACAGAGCTTTAGGCACGCTTGCAAACGGTTCGTCTTTACCGAAAATCTCTCGGTCAGCGACGGGAAGGCTTCTTCCAATGGCGCGGGAGCGTCTCTACCGGCCGCAACGCTCAAGCTGCCGCCCACGGACGCTGTGCCCCTCATTAAAGCTGCTCTCAGTCAGCTTGAAGAGTTGGACGGGTGGTATCCTCTCGGCGCGGTGGGCACGCGGCTTGTCGCTGAAATGCCTGACTTCGATCCCCGTAGTTATGGCTTTCCCAAGCTCAGCCAACTTGTCGACAAATCCGCAGCATTCGATGTGCGGCGCGACAATCTTTTAGTCCATATCCGCCCCAAGTGAAATCGGGCCTAGACGCCCTCACCGCCGTGCAGCTCGCGGTCTTGCCGGAATTCGGAGATTCAGCTTGCAGGGAAATTTCCCGCTGGCAGCTTGTTCAACGCGTTGAGTCGATAGGCATACGAATTCCTTTTTACGTTGCGCCGTCAGTCACGGGAGCTTTAGATGCCGGTATATGAGGTTCACGGTCCAGACCCTGTGCGCGAGTATTGGCTTGTCGAGATCGAGGTGATGGGCGCCGTCACGACCGAGACGTCGCTTGCCCAATCGTATCGCACCAAAGTTGCGGCCCAAGCGGCGGCAGACCTTCTCAACGCTGATCTTACGTCGGCGTCTCCAGCTTAGCTTCCGCCAGCAAAAAGACCGCGCCAGTGGAACGCGGTCTTTCCGGCATTTTCATGCTGCCCCCCGCGACCGCTCGCAGCGGTCGGAGTTGATGATAATTTATCAAAGCTGCGTTTGCCGTCAACGCGAGATAGTTTGCACTCGAACTATTATGGGACAGTCCAACCGGCACCCCGCTTTGCTGCTGGACCGGCATAGACCGTGAGCGCATACCATTCGGGTGGCCGACCAATGATCCTCTTGGGCATAGTAGCGATCAGCATTGCTCTGATTTGCGTCTTGCTCGTCCTCATCCGAGCAAACCGCGACGACTGACGATGGCCGCCGAGTGCCCAAATTGGGTTCGCGGTGAAAATGGTGGCACTCAGAGAAGCATATTAAGCCAAACTATTTCGCCAAGGCACTTGGTTCGCGGCGTAACGTCGCCGCTCCGGCCGTCACCACAAGTCTGATCCTATTCCGGCTTCCCACACGCCAAAAAGACCTCGCGGTGGGGCGAGGTCTTTTCGTTCTCATGCCCATAGCTGTGCAAGGCATGGGGGTTAAGAAACCTTCCGCCCTTGAAGGTCGCCAAAGAGCGTCAGGCCGGGGAGCGTACGCCAGCAGGGGCACGAGTCAACGAGGGTCGATCACCCCCTCATTTTACTGTGGAAGAGTGAGCGTCACCGGGCGGCTGAGCGGAAACATCAGATGGGCCCCGGCCCTCTGGGTTGGGTCGCTGAGAACCGGGGTTATTGGACCAATAACCGGTGAAGCTGAAAGTTCCGTAACCGGCGCCGCAGGTCGGAGTGCGACTGATCTATAGCGGGACAAATTGGAAACCATCGGACCAACGCGCGACTATTCAGGCGAAAGAGGCCGAAGAACCGCGCCCGTTAAGCGCGATCCCGCCTGAAGGCGCGTTCACTCGCCGGGCATAGTGTTGGTAGAAGAATAATCCTTGAACTTGTCGGTGAAGTTTGCGTGATAGTCGTCGACTTGCATTTCCGCATTTTCGGCTGCGTCGGCTGCGGAATCACCACCGGCCCTGTTGGCGGCCGTTACCGCCGCAGCGAAAGAACTCTGTTCCGTCTCGCAGGCAGATTTGACGGAAAGAGCAAACTCGGCTTCGCTCACCTTCGCTTCTAGCTGCTTCTTCAGATGCGCACGCAGGCATTTGGTAAAGGCGGCGCGAGTGGTGTCCACGTTACCGGCCGGTGCGGGCGCCATAGTGGCCATTAGAATTGAAGCGATAAGCATCCTGCGACTCCCCGTTTGAAGATTTGTTCTGGCGACAAATTTAGCCCACCTCTTTTCAAAATGGGAGCGGCATTTTCGCGATCGACGCTAATCTTTCCGTCGCCCTCACAGATGATTGCAACCTTCGCCGGGCGCCGTGCGATAATGACGCAAGAGAGACTAGCGCGTTGTCGCCGCCAGCCGCAACCGCTGGTACGAAGGGTGCTCGGCTACAGGCCCTCCCCCCTTTCGGGACTGGGTCGAGCACCAATCTCCTATTTCGCAATCTCAACGCTCGAACGGCTTTCCTACAATGTTTTTACTCGTCATCTGTGCCGGATGAATGAGCCCGACCAGAAACAGTGCGAGCGTGCGTTGGCAATAGAATATTGGATCTCGACACTTATTGTGGTGGGTGCCTTCATCGTTGGGCTGGGCAAAGCCTTGAGCTACCTTCTGCGGAGCTGATTGAACTCGATCTGCGATCAACGCTCAACCTCATCACATCATCTCGTCAAGCGATGCCAGCATATCCAGGAGCAGACGTCTCAGCGAGATCATGCTCGCCCCCAATGACATCTCGGGCCTGTCGGCAAGAAGCATGATCGCCTTCACGACAGCATTGGACTGGCGAGCGAGCAGCACAAGATGAACCCCGCTCGGCGCATGCGTTCCATTCAACCAGTTTTTAGCGGTCCGCTGGCTAGCGCCTGTCCACTTCATGATGATCTTCGCACCATTACGGGCTGATCCAAACTCGATCTTGAGCGCCGAAGCGATGACCTGAGCAAACTCAGCGCTGGTCAGGATGTCTCGTCCGATTGGAAACGAACTGCCCTTTTTCGGTAACATGCTGCCTCTCCTTTGCTGTTACGTCGGACGGCAGAGGGGCCAGTGGCTAGTTTACGGGCAATCCCAAGGCGTTCCGATGGTCATCGAATGGACAACAGAAGACGGCAGCCAACCCAGCGACCCGCCCAAAAAGCGGGCAGCGGAATATGTCCGGATGTCGACCGAACATCAGAAGTACTCAACTGACAATCAGGCATCCGAAATCCGAGCCTACGCAGCGCGCCGAGGGTTTGAGATCGTTCGCACCTACGCCGACGAGGGCAAGAGCGGCCTAAGCGTTGATGGCCGAGCATCCCTGCAGGCCCTTCTAGCCGACATCGATTGCGGCAACATCGATTTTGAGGCGCTGCTGGTTTACGATGTTAGTCGGCTCGGCCGGTGGCAGGATACGGATGAAGCGGCCTACTGTGAACTTCGCTGTAAGCGCGCGGGGATCACCGTCCATTACTGTGCGGAGCAGTTCGAGAACGACGGCACAATAGGCTCGTCGATCATCAAGACCGTCAAGCGTGCGATGGCTGGCGAGTATAGCCGTGAGCTTTCAGTCAAAGTCTTCGCGGGCCAATGCCGCCTTATCGGTCTCGGATATCGCCAAGGCGGAGCGCCGGGCTTTGGCTTGCGACGCATGTTGGTCGACGAGCGCGGTCAGCAAAAGGGAACGTTGGAGCGCGGAGAGCACAAGAGCATTGCAACTGACCGCGTCGTACTCGTCGAAGGACCGGCCGAAGAAATCGCCATTGTCCAAGAGATCTATCACCAGTTTGTCGAAGGACAGCGATCCGAGCGAACAATCGCAGAATGGTTGAATTCGCAAGGCATCCTTTCGGATCTCGGACGACCTTGGACTCGCAGTGCAGTCCATCAAATTTTGATCAACGACAAATACGCCGGTCATAATGTTTGGGGTCGGACCTCGTTCAAGCTAAAGTCGAAGCATGTCCGGAACAATCCGGCCGACTGGATCAGGCACGATCAGGCGTTTCCTGCCATCATTCCTCAACTGCAGTTCGATAGCGCACGGGTCATTATCGAGCAGCGGTCTAAGCGCATGACCGATGAGGAAATGCTCAAGCAGCTGGAGCACATCCTTCAGTCGAATGGGTATTTGTCTGGGCTGATCATTGACGAATTTGAAGAGAGCCCGTCGAGCAGTGCTTACCGATCCCGCTTTGGCAGCTTGCTCCGCGCCTACGCTCTAGTCGGCTTCAATCCAGAGCATGACTATCGCTACCTCGAAATCAATCGCGCACTTCGTCAAATGCATCCTTCGATCGTGAAGGGGGTGATCGAAGGCATTCAAACAGCTGGCGGCTCTGCCATTCGAATGCTCGAAAGTGACGCATTGCTGATCAATGACGAGATCACAGCTTCAATCGTGATTGCTCGCTGCAAGCTGACACAGGGCGGGCATCGGCGGTGGAAAATCAGGCTTGAAGAAAGTCTTCGGCTCGACCTCGCGATTTGCGTTCGGATGGACGAGGACAATGCCAGCGCGCACGACTTCTACATCTTACCGAGAATGACACTGGCCGAAAGCGTAATGAGGCTGGCCGACTACAACGGGCTCTCGCTGGACGCATTTCGGTACGACACGCTTGATGGACTGTTCGGTCTGGCCAAGCGCGCTCCCTTCCGAAGGGCAGCTTAGCGATGGCGCTTCCAGCACAACGCGTTGAGATGATCCCGATCGATCGCATCACGATCGTGAACCCACGGCTGCGCAACAAGAAGGTGTTTAAGGGAATTGTCGAAAACATCGCGGACATTGGGCTCAAACGGCCCATTACAGTCACGTCGCGGCAGGGTCCTGACGGCCCGCTGTATGACTTGGTATGCGGTCAAGGGAGGCTGGAAGCATTTCGCCAGCTAGGCCAGACCGACGTGCCCGCCTTAATCGTCACGGCGGATGCAGAAGACTGCCTAGTCGCCAGCTTAGTCGAAAACTGTGCCCGTCGTCAGCATCAGGGTGTGGATCTTCTTCAAGACATCGTTGGCATGAGGAAACGCGGCTATGCCGACAGCGAGATTGCCGAGAAAACCGGGCTCACGACATATTACGTTAGCGCGATTGCCAGATTGCTTGAGCGGGGAGAACGACGCCTCGTTGCAGCCGTTGAAGCAGGCTATCTGCCAATATCCGTTGCCCTGGAGATTTGTGAATCGGACGACCAAGGCGTTCAGGCGGCGCTGCACAAGGCATATGAAGGCAAGCTCTTGCGCGGTCGCAGCCTGATCGCAGCCCGCCGCTTGGTCGAGGTGCGCAAACGTTCGGGCAAATCGACGAACCTCCCGAACCGTTTACGCAAAGAAACGATGACACCCGAAGCGCTGGTGAAGGCCTTTCAAGAGGATACCGAGCGGAAGCGCCTCATGATCAAAAAGACCGAAGCAACGCGCAACCGTCTCGTGTTCATCGTCGAGGCGCTTGGCCAGCTCGCGAACGACGATACGTTTGTCGTACTGCTCGAAGATGAGGGCTTGGAAACGATGCCCAACCGTCTTGCGGAGCGTATCCACAATACGCGGGTAATTGCGCCGTGACCTCCAGCAACCGCCATCCCAAGATAAAGCTGGTTTTCGAATCCACCAGTTTGCGGATTCCGCTCGCCGATATTGAAACACTTCGCGATGTATCCGGTGCGGTAAGGGCATCGATGAAGTACGGCCAGATTGCTGCATCGATCCGGGAAGTTGGCATAATCGAACCACCTGTAGTCGTCAGGCTGCCAGGAGCGAGCGATCGCTATCGGTTATTGGACGGCCACTTGCGGCTCGATATTTTGCGAGAGCGCGGCGATGCTGACGTCGTTTGTCTCGTTGCGACCGATGATGAGGCGATCACCTACAACAAGCGGATTAACCGCATCGCGACTGTTCAGGAACACAAGATGATCCTGAGGGCCATCGAACAAGGCGTGTCACCCGAGCGCCTCGCGCGCGCGTTGAACGTCAACATTGGCAGCATTCGCAACAAGCGCCGACTGCTTGACGGGATCTGCGATGAAGTGGTCAAGCTGCTCGAGGATCGCATGGTGCCAATCTTGACGTTTCAGGAGCTGCGAAAGCTTCGACCTATGCGGCAAATCGAAGTTGCCGAGACCATGATCGCGATGAACCGTTACTCACGGCCGTATGCCCAATCGCTTGTAGCAGCGACGCCGCAGAGCCAGCTTGTGGACGAGCAACGGAAGGTAGTTCGTGGGCTGTCCGACGAACAAATTGACCATATGGAGCGCGAGGCGAGCAACATCGATCGCGAGTTCCGAATGGTCGAACAATCTTACGGCACCGATCATCTCGATTTGGTTCTAGCGATGGGCTACGTTTGCCGCTTGATCGAAAATTTGCGGATCGTCCATCATCTAGCAAAGCACCACCCGGAACTGCTCGCTGAGTTTCAGCGGATCGCACTTTTACGAAACGCGGCCTAGTTGCTCGTCATGACGGATGATCTGCAGAACCGCTAGCGCTATCGAGACGCTCCTCACCGGCCGGTTTTAAGATTTTCGATCTGTTTCAAACGGGTACGCGTCGGGTCGTTTTCGGTAATCCGACTGAGCCAAAATTCGTCCGAAAGGCAAACGTCAAATCCGGAACTCACTTGAGTTTAGGAATCGATTGGGTGGGGGCCAAATTGGGGGCCTTTTTTGCCTAAAAGCCTAGGCTTTCCTCACACTGTGCCAGACCGAAAAAGGTCTTCGTAATGATGGGGTCACAGGTTCGAGTCCTGTAAGCGGCACCATTTCCCTGTTCGAGATATTCCCATGCCGCGGCCGTTCCGGTCCGCGCGGCATTGCGGGCGGGTGCTTCATTCGGCCGAAAAATTGAGCGTCGCGAGCGCGACGATGAACAGCAGCGCCACGGCGGAGAACAAGGCGGTCAGGACCGTGAAGAGAAAGGCGCCGAGCGGCCGCGCCCGGACAAAATGGCCGGCATCGTCCGGGGGCGCGGCGGGGGCGAGCGCGTCGGCTTCGGCGTCGTGCGGCGCCTTCAGCAATGCGGCGCTGATCACGCTCGCGGGGACCGGCGACAAAAATTCGCATCCCAGCGATTTGCCCTCTTCGCGGACGACGCGCGCGGGAACGGCGCCGAGTTCGGGCAGGATGAGGATGAAGGTTTCGCCGAGCGCAAAATAGGCGTCGGTTTCGATCAGCAGGCCGGTTCGAGACAGGTTGCGGATGATGACCGCGCTTTCCCGCGTCGATGAACGCACAGCGACGTCAAGCCGGAGCGTGCGGCGTTCGGTGCGTCGGCGGTTCGCCGGTTCGGCCGGGTTCGCAATATGTGCCAGCAAGGATCTCACCGCGGCCTCCTTGGCGAGCATCTATCGGCCGACAAACTTAACATTGGATTTCCGCGCCGCCTTTCAAATCAGGGCGCGGCTGTTTGTGCCCCGAGAGCCGAGCGTCGGCGGCTGTCGTTTGTGGAATCTTGTTACGTGTTCCAGTTCCAATATGTCTGGTTCGGTTAAATATGGAATCAGTCAAAATATAATAAGCGGCGCTCGTCTCTCACTCAAACGCGCGTCGATTTACGACGCGCCGTTATTTTTAGTGATCCGGTTCGGGACAGAAATGACGCCGCCGACAAGCATTTTCCCAGCCGACATGCTTTCGGCATCCTATTGAATATTTTAGCTATTAGGCAGGCCGATGCCACGGAAACCCGCCACTTGTATGACGAAAAATTAGGTTAGATAAAAATGTGTTAACAAGCTTGCGGAGTCTGAAAGAACCATGCTTCCCTCAAGGGGTAGGGGAGTCCGAGTCGTCGGACTGATGGGTCGCACTGAAATTTGGGAGCTTTTGCTGTGCCGTTTTCGGCGCAGGGTGCGGCGTATTCGAGGGATAATGACATGGATGCTTTTGACAATCCGGCCCGGGGTGGAGCGGCGGGGTCGCTGCGCGATGGCGCGACGACCGACCAGACGAACCAGGCGGTTGGCGGCAGCGACTATCTAGCCGCAGCGGCGAAAGTCACCGCGGCCGTTTCCGCCATGCCGATTGCGATCCAGGCCATCCTTGTTCCCGACGCCAGCGGTCGGATCCTGTTGCCGGCCGGTGCCTCGATCGACGACATCACCGTTTCGGGAACCGACCTGATCGTCACCCTGCCGAACGGGCAGGTGTTCGTCATTCCGGGTGGGGCGGTGGATGTTCCCGCGATCGTGATCGATGGCGACACGGTTCCCGCCAGCACGGTGGCGCAGCTGCTCGAAAATCTTGACGAGCTGAACCCCGAAGCCGGCATCCGCAGTTCGGGCGGAAATTTTGCCGATCCCGAAGGCGCGATTCAGGACCCTTATGCGCTGGGCGACCTGCTGCCCTATACCGAGCTTGCCTTTCCCCAGCCCGAAGATCGCGAACTCCTGCCCGACGTTCCCGACGAAGAGCCCACCATTTCCGTCGTCACGCCCGACCAGCCGGCCGGAGCGGTCGATGCGACGTCGAGCGTCGACGAGGCCGGACTGCCCGCACGCGGCAACGAGCCGGCAGGCAGCAACAGCGCCGCAACAAGCGAAACCGTCACCGGATCGATCGTCGTCAACGCCCCCGACGGACTGACGTCGATCACGATCAACGGCACCGCCGTCACCGCCGTCGGCCAAGTCGTCACCACGCCATTGGGCCAGCTGACCATTACCAGCCTGACGCCGGGTAATGTGGGATACAGCTACACGCTGACCGACAACAGCAACGCGAACGACAATCTGACCGACGTGTTCGACGTGGTCGTCACCGATCGCGACGGCGATACGGCGCCCGCGCGCCTGACCATTTCGGTCATCGACGACGTGCCGACGGCGCGCAACGACACCGACCAGTTGGCCGCCGCAACCCGCGGCCCCGAAACGGGCAACGTCCTGACGGGCGCGGGAACGACCAGCGGCGCGGCCGGGGCCGATACGCCGGGCGCCGACGGCGCGACGCTCACCGGCATCCGCGGCGCGGACGGCGAAGGCTTTTCGGCGCCCGGCACGGTGCAGGGCCAATATGGCACGCTGACGATCAACGCCGACGGCAGCTATAGCTATGTCCGCAATCCGGGCACGGCGGGCGGCGTCAACGACGTCTTTACCTATCGCATTACCGACAGCGACGGCGACATATCGACCGCGACGCTGACGATCGCGATCGGCGATGCGCCGACCGTCATCACCTTTGTCCCCGGCGACGGCGAGGGCGACGCGGGCACCGTCGTGCGCGAGGCCGATCTGCCGGCGCGCGAAGGCGAAACGCCTGGTTCGCAGTTCGACGGCGACCCCGCATCGACCAGCGGAACGATCACCTTTACCGCGACCGACGGCGTGGGCAGCGTCGCGATCGGCGGCGTCACGGTCACGCCGGGCTCGCTGCCGCAACAGATTGTCAGCGACGCGACGGGAACGCTGGTCGTCACGGGCTACAGCTATGACGCGCAGACCGGCGAAGGGTCGATCACCTATGTCTACACGCTGACCGACAATGTGCTCGACGGTGATGGGTCGACAGTCAGTTTCGACTTCACGGTCACCGATCTCGACGGCGATGCTGCGTCGGACATGCTTGCGATCGACATCGTCGACGATGCCCCGACGGCGCGTCCCGACGTCGACAGCGTGGCGGAGGAGGGGCCGACGGTCGCCGATGGCAATGTGCTGACCGGCGTCGGCGGGGACGACGACAATACGACCGACGGCATCGCCGACACGCAAGGCGCCGATGGGGCGACCGTGACCGCGGTAACCGGCGGCGCGGTTGGCGAGCCGTTTGCGGCGGCCTATGGCGCGCTGACGCTGAACGCCGATGGCAGCTACAGCTATGTCCTGAACAATGATGCGCAGCCGGTGCAGGGGCTTGCGGCCGGCGAGACGCTGACCGAGACCTTCAACTACACGATCACCGATGGCGATGGCGACACGTCGACGGCGACGCTGACGATCACGATCAACGGTGCCGACGATGGCGTCACGATCAACGGCCTGAATGCCGAAGGCGGCGAAGTCGTCGTCAATGAAGATGATCTTGCCGACGGCTCGTCGCCCGATGCGGCGGCGCTGACCCAGCCGGGCAGCTTTACCGTGTCGACGCC
>Ga0155548_110_pt1 | contig 33678 bp, 32 predicted proteins | sample RifCSPhighO2_12_FD_107205 | JGI IMG/M metagenome (GOLD analysis project Ga0155548, IMG submission 107205) | Sphingopyxis sp. RIFCSPHIGHO2_12_FULL_65_19
CGTCAGCAAGAAGGTCGGCAACGCCGTCACCCGCAACCGGATGAAGCGGCGCTTTCGCGAACTTGCGCGCGCGGCGCTGCCCGAATCGGGCATATCCGGCGCCGACCATGTGCTGATCGGCCGCCCCGGCGGCAACGACATCCTCTTTGCCGAACTTGGCGAGCATCTCGATTCGGCGTTGAAGCGCGCGGCGAAGAAATTGGCCGCGAAGGCGTGATGCGTTTGGCCCCTCCCCTCCATCGTCACCCCGGACCTGATCGGGGTGACGAAATGGGACGAATCGCGCGTGAAGTTGCGCCGTTTTCCGGGGCCCCGGCATGATCGCCAAACTCCTCATCCTGATCGCGCGCGGCTGGCAAATCGGTCCCTCGCGCATCCTGCCGCCGACCTGCCGTTATTCGCCCTCGTGCAGCGCCTATGCGATCACCGCGCTCCAGCGCCATGGTGCGATCAAGGGTGGCTGGCTGGCGACAAAGCGGCTATTGCGCTGCCATCCTTGGGGCGGCCACGGCCACGACCCGGTGCCGTAAGGCGCCATCCCCGACATTCTTGATACGAAGAGAGACCGAAGAGCGTGGACGACAAGCGGAACATGATCGCGGCAATATTGCTGTCGGTGGCTATCCTGATCGGCTGGAACTTCGTTTCGGAGACATTCTTTCCGACGCCCGACAAGCCCGACGTGACCAAGACGGTCGCCGGGGCCAATGGCGCCCCCGCCGCCGCCCCGGCGGCGCAGGGCCAGCCCAGCGCCTTGCCGACGGCGGGCGCTCCCGCGGCCGCGCCGACGCAGGCGATCCGCCCGGTCGAAACCGTTCTGGCGGCCGGCAATCGCGTGCCGATCGAAACCCCCGCCATCAACGGTTCGATCAACCTGGTCGGCGCGCGCATCGACGACATCACGCTCACCAAATATCGCCAGACGATCCAGAAGGATTCGCCCGCGGTGCGCCTGTTCGCGCCGGGCGGCACCCCCGCCGCCTATTTCGCCAGCCTCGGCTGGGCGGCGCAGGGCATCCAGGTGCCGAACGCCAATACGGTCTGGACCGCCACGGGCAGCAAGCTGACCCCGACGACGCCGGTGACCTTGCGCTGGGCCAACACCACCGGCCAGACATTCCGCATCGAATATAGCATCGACGCCAATTATCTGATCACCGCGAAGCAGACGATCGCCAACACCGGCACGGCTGTCGTCAGCGCGAGCAGCTTTGCCCTGATCGACCGGCTGGGCAAGCCGACCGATCCGCACGAGCAGGATAGCATCACGATCCACGTCGGCCCGACGGGCTATCTGGACGGCAAGTCGGTGTTCGACACCGATTATGACGATGTCGAGGAAGCGCCGAACCGCGCCGTCCGTTATAATTCGGCGGGCTGGCTCGGCTTCACCGACAAATATTGGCTCGCCGCCATCGTCCCGGCCAAGGGCGAACGCGTAACCGCGGCAATCAGTTCGCCCGCCGCGAACAATTACCAGACGTTGTTCGCGCGCGACTTCGCATCGGTCGCTCCGGGCACGCAGGTCACGACGACCAGCCGCATTTTCGCGGGCGCGAAAGAAGTCTACACGCTGCAGGCCTATGAGAATGATCAGGGCATCACGCGCCTGTCGAACGCGATCGACTGGGGCTGGTTCGAATTTTTCGAGGTGCCGATCTTCAAGCTGCTCGACTGGCTGTTCAAGCAGGTCGGCAATTTCGGCGTCGCGATCATGGCGCTGACCCTGATCATCCGCTTGCTGATGTTCCCGATCGCCAACCGGCAATTTTCGTCGATGGCGCAAATGCGCCTCGTCCAGCCGAAGATGAAGGCGCTGCAGGAACGCCACAAGGACGACAAGCCCAAGATGCAGCAGGAGCTGATGAAGCTCTACAAGGACGAGAAGATCAATCCGCTCGCCGGCTGCCTGCCGATCCTGATCCAGATCCCGATCTTCTATGCCCTCTACAAGGTGCTGATGCTGACGATCGAAATGCGGCACCAGCCGTTCATCCTGTGGATCAAGGATCTGTCGGCGCCCGATCCGCTGCACATTTTGAACCTGTTCGGCCTGTTGCCTTTCACCCCGCCGTCGTTCCTCGCGATCGGCGTGCTGGCGGTGATCCTCGGCATCACCATGTGGCTCCAGTTCCGCCTCAACCCGCAGGCGACCGACCCCGTCCAGCAACAGGTGTTCAAGATCATGCCGTGGCTGTTCATGTTCATCATGGCGCCGTTTGCGGCGGGCCTGCTCCTCTACTGGATCACCAACAATATCCTGTCGATCGGGCAGCAGCAGTGGATGTATCGCAAGTTCCCGGCGCTGAAGGCGGCCCCGGCGAAGTGAGCGAGATCGAACTCGACCCAGGCGCCGATCCCGGACGGGCGGAACGCGCGCGCAAGCTGTTTTCGGGGCCGATCACGTTCCTGAAATCGGCGCCCGCGCTCCAGCATCTGCCCGCGCCCGGCGTGCCCGAGATTGCGTTCGCGGGCCGATCGAACGTCGGAAAATCGTCGCTGCTCAACGCGCTGACCAATCGCAACGGGCTCGCGCGCACATCGGTGACGCCGGGGCGGACGCAGGAGCTGAACTATTTCGACGTCGGCGAGAATCCGCTGATCTTTCGCCTCGTCGACATGCCCGGCTATGGCTTTGCCAAGGCGCCAAAGGATGTCGTCAAGAAATGGCGCTTCCTGATCAACGACTATCTGCGCGGGCGGGCGGTGCTGAAACGCACCTTGGTGCTGATCGACAGCCGCCACGGGATCAAGGATGTCGACCGCGACGTGCTCGAAATGCTCGACACCGCGGCGGTCAGCTATCGCATCGTGCTGACCAAGGCCGACAAGATCAAGGCCACCGAACTCGAAGCGGTGCAGGTCGCGACCGAGGCCGAAGCGCGCAAACACCCCGCCGCGCACCCGCAAGTGATCGCGACTAGCAGCGAAAAGGGCATGGGGATTGCGGAATTGCGGACGGCGGTGCTGGAAGCGGTGGAAATCTAATAATCCTCTCCCCTTGCGGGAGAGGATAGGGCAGGTTGCGGGCTTGCCCGCTACCGAACCTTGGAGAGGGGTTGCGGCCCTTCAGGCCGCGCGAGCCTTCGGCTCGCATCACCCTCTCCCAGCTTCGACTAGCCAGCAAGCTGGCAAGTCTGCGCAACCCTCCCCCGTCAAAGGGGGAGGGAAAAGGAGATCGCATGAAACTGTTCATCGGCAACAAGGCCTACTCCAGCTGGAGCCTGCGCGGCTGGCTCGCGGTCAAGCACAGCGGCCTGCCGTTCGAGGAAGTCACCGTCCCGCTCTATGACGAGCAATGGAGCCAGCGGCGCGAAGGCGACGAGTTCGCGCCGTCGGGCGGCAAGGTCCCGATCCTGTGGGACGGCGACGATATCGTCGTGTGGGACAGCCTGGCGATCATCGACTATCTCAACGAAAAGACCGGCGGCACCAAGGCTTTCTGGCCCGAAGACATGGCGGCGCGGGCGATGGCGCGGTCGATGGCCGCCGAAATGCATTCCAGCTTTGCCGCGCTCCGCCGCAACCACAGCATGAACATCCGGCGCATCTATCCCGCCGCCGACCTGCTGCCCGAAGTGCAGGCCGATATCGTCCGCATCTTCCAGATCTGGGCCGAGGCACGCGCGCGCTTCGGCGGCGAAGGCGATTTCCTCTTTGGCAACTGGTCGGCGGCCGACATCATGTTCGCGCCGGTCGTCACGCGCTTCATCACCTACTCGATCCCGCTGCCGCGCTTTGCCGCCGCTTATGCCCAGGCGGTAATCAGCCACCCGTGCATGCAGGAATGGATCGGCGGCGCGCAGGCCGAAGACTGGATCATCGAAAAGTTCGAGGGCACGCCGTCAGCCTAGCTCCCCGCCGACGCCGCGAACCAGATCGCCACCCCGACCATAGCGAGCGCCAGCAGGCGACGGATCGTCCGCGTGCGCACCGGATCACTCAGCCATCCCCCGATCCGGCTGGCTCCAAGGACAATCGCCAGATGGACGGCCGTAGCGATAACAATGCTGACCAGTGCGAGTGCAAGCGCCACCGCGAAGCCCGGTATCTCTCCGCCATTGAACTGGGGAATGACGACGACAAAGAAGAGCATCGCTTTTGGATTGAGCAAATTGACCGTCAGGCCCGACAGGAAATGCCGTCGCGATCGGCCGGGAGCGCCAAGGATCGCCGGCGAATTTTCGCCTGCATCGTGCCAGCTTTGCCAGGCCAGCCACAATAGAAAGGCCGCACCACCCCAGCGCAGCGCCTGAGCCAGCGCCGCGCTTTCGGCAACGATGTAAGCGATACCGAACGCAGCGGCCAGCGCGTTCACGAACAGGCCGATGGCAACCCCCGCCGTTGCCGCCAGCCCCGACCGGCGCCCTTCGCCCAGCGACAATGCCGCGAGCCACGCCATGTTCGGGCCCGGGGTCAATTCGATCAACAGCACCGCCAGCGCGAAACCAAGCCAGTCGGCAGCGCTCATGGAATCCGCGTCGTCGGATAGGGCGTGCCGTCCTTATGGAAATAGCCGTCGGGCGTGAACATCATGTCGATGTCCGAATAGCCGCCGCCGGTGTCATATTTCTTGCCGCCGCCGAGCGCGACGAACACGCAGTCGGCGTTCGATTCGTTGATCAGGTGATGGCCGTTGGCGCTGCCTTTCGGCCACACCGCAATATCGCCGGGTCGCATGGTTTGTCGCCCGTCGTCCTCGACCAGCACCGCCTCGCCCGATATCATCACCAGCATCTCGTCCTCGCCGTCGTGCCAGTGGCGCTGCGACGACCAGGCACCGGGTTTCAGCACGACATGGCTCGCGGCGAAATCGCTGAGGCCGGTGGGCGGCGCAAGGCGGCGATACCAGCGCCCCTGCACGGGCGCGTCATAGGGCGGGGGATAGCCGGTGGTGTTGGTTTGCGGAATGGTGTCGAGGTCGAGTTTGGGCATGGCAATCCTCCTGCCTCCCTCTTGCCGTTCGCATCGAGTGAAGTCGAGATGCCCGTCGGGACGGCGCAAGGACGATTGGTGTCTCGACTTCGCTCGACACGAACGGATAAAGGGCGTTGATGACGACAATGACCGACCCCCTCGAACTCGCCCAGGCGCTGATCGCCGCGCCGAGCGTCACGCCCGCCACCGGCGCCGTGTTCGACGCGCTGGAGGCTGCGCTCGCGCCGCTCGGTTTCACCGTCGAGCGGTTCATCGACGGGATCGAGCCCGACGGGCCGGTCGAAAACCTGCTGGCGGTGCGGCGGGGCAGCGGTCCCGTCCATTTTGGTTTTGCCGGGCATCTCGACGTCGTGCCGCCCGGTGTCGGCTGGACCGGCGACGCCTTTGCCCCCGAAATCCGCGGCGATTTTCTCTATGGCCGCGGCGCGGTCGACATGAAGGGATCGATCGCCGCGTTCGTTGCCGCCGCCGCCGCGACGCCGGTCGAGGCGGGAACGATCAGCCTGATCATCACCGGCGACGAGGAAGGCCCGGCGATCTTCGGCACCCGCGCGTTGATGGAACATATGGATGCGCGCGGCATCCGGCCCGACATGATCGTCGTCGGCGAACCGACGTCGGTGAGCCGGCTGGGCGACATCGTGAAGATCGGGCGGCGCGGATCGGTCAATATCTGGATCGACGTGCCGGGGACGCAGGGGCATGTCGCTTACCCGCACCTCGCCGACAATCCGATCCCCAAGCTGGTCAAGATCTTGTCGGAGATCGATTCGGTCAGCCTCGACGCCGGGACCGACTGGTTCCAGCCGTCGAACATCGAATTTACCGACATCGAGGTCGGCAACGGCGCGACCAACGTCATTCCCGCTTCGGCACGCGCGCGGCTGTCGATCCGCTTCAACGACCGGCATCGCGGCGCCGATCTGGTCGCGATGGTCGAACGCATCGCGCAGGATGTCGAACCGAACGCCAAAGTGGTCGGCAAGGTTTCGGGCGAAGCCTTCCTGACCCCGCCGGGCGACCTGTCGGCGCTGGTTGCCGAAGCCATCCACGCCGAAACCGATGTCATGCCCGACATGTCGACCACCGGCGGCACGTCGGATGCACGCTTCCTCCACGCGCTCTGCCCGGTGGTCGAATTCGGGCTGACCAATGCGACCATGCACAAGCTGGACGAAGCGGTGGCGGTGGCGGATATCCGCACGTTGACGGCGATTTATCGCGGCATATTGATGCGCGCTTTCCTCTAATCCTCGCGCGCCCGGCGCAATATCACATAGACCGCACCCGCGCCGCCGTGGCTGATATGCGCGGGGCGCAGCGCGACGATCTGGTCGGCGTGGGGTGAATAGGCAAGCCAGTCGGGCAACGACGCGCGGATCGCGCCGCGCGGGCGCGGGTCGCCGTGCATCTGCGGCAGGCGGTCGGCGCCCGGACGCAGCCGCCCTGCGACCACGAGCAACACGCGCGCACCGCGCATCAGCGCCCGCCCGACCGCATCGTCCAGCAGGGCCTGCGCCGAGGCGAGGCTATGGCCGTGGAGGTCGATGCTGAGGTCAGGGCGGACGAGCCCCTTGCGCAGCCGCCGGTCCCAATGGCCGTCGAGCGTGGCCGCCTGGTGGGTGCGGCGCGGCGGCGGCAGTTTCGTCGCGGGACGCGGTGCGGCAGCGGGGGCGGCGGTGCTGCGCGGGGTCGGTTTCGGGGGGCTGACGGTCGGCGGTGCGACCGGCGCGAGCGGCGCCTTTGCCTTGGCGAGCGGCTTTACCGTCGCGGCGACCTTTTTCCACAGCGCGCTTTCCTCGGGGGCGAGGCGACGCGGCACATCAAGCCGCCGGGATCAGCCGCGCGATGCTGGCGCGCGGAAGCAGCAGCAGCGCCGAACCGCGCGCCGCCATCCCGCCGGCGATTGCCCGGGCATCGTCGCCCGCGCCCCAGAAGCTGTCGAAACGGTTGGCGCCCTTGATCGCGCCGCCAGTGTCCTGGGCGATCCACAGCCCGTTCGGCTCGGCGCGGTCGAGCGAGAGAAAAACGGGCGCGCCGAGCGGCACATATTTGGGATCGGCGGCGACACTGGCGCGGCCGGTGACGGGCACGCCCAATGCACCGAGCGGGCCGGGCCCCGTGAGTTCGCGGAAAAAGACCCAGCTCGGATTCTCGTTCATCACCGCCGCGCCGCGCACCGGGTCGGCGCGCAGATAATCGAGAATGCCCTGCATCGACGCCTGGCCGCGCTGCAACTCGCCCCGATCGAGCAGCAGCTTGCCGATACCGACATAGCCGCGGCCGTTTTGCGTGTCGTAACCAATGCGCATGACGTCGCCATCGGGAAGGCGCAGGCGACCCGACCCCTGGATTTGCAGGAAGAAGAATTCGGCGGCGTCGGCGGCATAAGCGATTTCGAGCCCGCGCCCGTCGAGCGCCCCGCTTTCGATCGCGGCGCGGTCGTAATAGCGTCCCAAATTGCCGCCATCGACGCGGCCCCGGATCTTGCGGCCCTTCAAATCGTCAGCGAATTGGCCGAGGTCGACTTCGATCAGGTCGGCGGGGCGGCGATAAATGGGGACGTCATAGCCGGGCTGCTTTGTACGCGAGGCGGCGATTTCGGGTTCATAATAGCCGGTGACGAAGGCCGTGCCCGGGCCGACCTGCACCGTGCCGAAATGGCGGGCGAAGAAGTCCGAGGCATCATCGTCGGCCCAGCTTTTCGCCGCGGCGCAGCTCTCGGCCCAATCGGCACCCTGCGTCAGGCCGCTGGTGTCGGCGCGGCGCTGGACCGACGGGCAGCTGATCCGAAAGGCGACCAGCGCCGCCGCCGCCTGCTGCGCGGTAACGCCGAGCGCCGCGAAATCGGGACCGGCGATCACGCCACTTGCCGCCGCGGTCGCCGCCTCGACCGGAACCGCTGGCGCCGGAAGCGGTGCGCGCGCGACCGCGGGGACGGGCTGGGCCGCGGCTGCCGGACGCTCCGACGGGCGCGGCACATAGGGGCGCGGCGTTCCGACCGGCCGCGGCGGCGCGGGGTTGGCGATTGCGGGGGGGATGCGGTCCGTCGCGGGAACGACCGAAGCGCAGCCCGAAAGCAGCGGCAGCGCGGCGAGCAACACCAATCCGAAAGCGAGCGCGCGCGGCGCCGCGACGGTCAGGATCACCAGCTCAGGCCGATTCGGCTTCGTCGAGCAGCCAGTTCGGATCGCCGCTGCCGATCTGGCGGCGGAAGGTCCAATGATCGTCGGTCTGCGCCGCGTCGCTCATCGATCCGGCGATGAGCTTGCCGTCGGCATCGCGCGTGACCGCACTGATGTCAGCGCGATAGCGCACGGTAATACGGGCCTCGCCGCGGTTCAGTTCGACATCGGTAATTTTTGCCGAATCTATCCCCATCAGGCGGTTTTCAAGCGTTTCGCCGCGCCCCTCGCGCGCCGCGATGGCGTCGGCAAAGGCTTCGTAGCTGTCGTCGTCGCACAGATCGCGCAGCGTGTCGCGGTCGCCCGCCCAATAGGCCTCAAGGATCATGCGATACGCCGCCTCGGCGCCTTCCATGAAGCGGCCGGCATCGAAATTGCGGTCGGTCGCCAAAAGCTGCCGCAGCCCGGCTTCGGCGGCGGGCTCGTAAACGAGGCCCGACGTGTCGGCGGGCGCCGACGTCGCGGCTTGCGACCCGTCTGCCTCGTCAAGCCGTACGGGCGCCGCCGCGGTGCGTTCGCGCGGCAGCACGGGTTCCTGTTCGTGCCCGGTGCGTTTGCCGAGTACCGAATAGAGCCGCATGCCCAGAAAGGCCGCAATCATGGCGAGCAGGACGATCGAAAAAGCAGTCACGGGCAAAAGTCCAATGCAGGCAATGGAAACATATTGGCTGATACATAGGCGATACGCCAGCCAGTTTCAAATGACCATGGCCGCTGGCGGTCGGCGGGTCAACGATTCGCCCTTAACTATCGCGGCCGACAGGGCGCCCATTGTGCTCGTTGCCGGGCGCTGCTAAGCGCCGCGGCAACCGTCCGCCGCGGTCCCGCCACGGGTGCGCGGATGCGGATATTGTGTCCATCTTTCCAGTGAAAGCAGCTTCATCATGGCCGACGAGACCAGCGCCGACATCAACAACCCCGCCCTTCAGCCGAACGGCGAAGACACGAGCCCGGCGATTGGCCTGATTTCACAATATGTGAAGGATCTGTCGTTTGAAAATCCGAATGCGCCTGCGGTCTATCAATGGCAGGACGCGCCGCAGGTCGATGTCCAGTTCAACATCGCCGCCGACGCCGTCGGCGAGAATCTGTACGAAGTGACGCTGAAGATCGACGTCACGTCGAAAACCGATCAGGGCACCAGCTTTGTGATCGACCTGAAATATGCCGGCCTGTTCGGCGTGCGCAACGTCCCCGACGACCAGCTCCAGCCCTTCTTCCTGGCCGAAGCCCCGCGCATCCTGTTCCCCTTTGCGCGCCGTGTCGTCGCCGATGCGGTCCGCGACGGCGGCTTCCCCCCGCTGCTGCTCGAACCGATCGATTTCCACGGCCTGTTCATGCAGCAGGTCCAGCAGGTCGAGGCCGAGCAGGCGGGCGACGTCGCGGTCGGCCAGGCTTAACTAACTGCCATACGGGGCGATCATAGATCCGCCCCTCTCCTTCAGGGGAGGGGCAGTGAGACTCGGTTCGGCGCCGCCGGACCCCAGTCGAGCGGGTTGGAGCCTATCGGGCTCGCGCAAGGCTGATAGCCCCCACCCCACCCCCTCCCCTGACGGGGAGGGGCTTGAGCGATGAGCAACCTCCTCAAAAACGTCGGGACGATCGGCGGCCTCACCCTGGTCAGCCGCATCTTCGGCTTCGCGCGCGACATGCTGCTGAGCCGCATCCTCGGGGCCGGCGGCGTCGCCGACGCGTGGCAGCTCGCCTTCCAACTGCCCAACATCTTTCGCCGCCTGTTTGCAGAGGGCGCGTTTGCCGCCGCCTTTGTCCCGCTGTTCAACCAGCGGATGACGAAGGAGGGCGACCATAGCGAAGCGCGCGCCTTTGCCGATGCCGTACTATCGGTGCTGATCCCGATCCTGATCGTCTTTTCGGCGCTGTTGCTGATCGTCATGCCGTGGGTGATGGGGCTGTTTGCAAGCGACACGCTTCAGGCCGACGATGGAACCTTCGACCTCGCGGTCCTGATGGCCCGCATCGCCTTTCCCTATCTGGCGTTTATGAGCGTCGCGACCTTGTTCGCGGCGATTCTTAACAGCCTGTCGCGTTTCGCCGCCGCCGCGGCGGCGCCCGTCCTGCTCAACATCTGCCTGATCGGCGCGCTGTTGCTGGGCCTTGCCACCGGCGATGGCGGGGACGCGGCGAAGGCCGCGACGGGGTTTTACCTCGCGGTTTCCGTCTCGCTTGCCGGACTGTTCCAACTTGCCTGGCTTTATTATTGGGTGCGGCGGTCGGGCTTCCGGCCGATGCTCCGGCGTCCGCGGCTGACGCCCGGGGTGCGCGAGATGGGGGTGCTCATCCTGCCCGCGGTGTTCGGCGCCGGGGTCTATCAGATCAGCCGATTCATCGACCTGTTTTTCATCGCGACGCTGCCCGACAAGAGCATCACCTATCTCGCGATGGCCGACCGGCTCAACCAGCTGCCGCTCGGCATCATCGGCATTGCGCTGGGCACCGCGATCCTGCCGGCGCTGTCGCGCTTCGTCGCGCAGGACGATCGCGACGGCGCCGTTCGCCTGCAAAGCAATGCGGTCGAACTCGCGATGCTGCTGACCGTGCCCGCCGCGGTGGCACTGTTCGTCGCCGGCCCCGCGATCACCAGCGCCTTCTATGTCGGCGGGCAATATAGCCGCGCCGACGGGCTGGCGACCGGCGCGGTCGTCGGCGGGCTGGTCGTCGGCCTGCCCGCCTATGTGCTGGTCAAGGTGCTGGTCCCCAATTTCTTCGCGCGCAAGGATACGCGCACGCCGGTGTGGACCGCGGCGCTTTCGCTGCTGGTCAATATCGCGCTCAACCTGCTGCTGATCCCGCGGCTCGGCATTGTCGGGCTGGCGCTGGCGGGGTCGGCCGCGGCATGGTGCAATGTCGCGATGCTCTACGCCATCCTGCACCGCAAGGGGCTGTTCCGCCTGACCGGGCGGGTCGCGGGACGGATCGCGCGCATCATCCTCGCGGCGGCGGCGATGGCGGCCGGGCTTGATTACGCGATCCCGCTGGCAGGCGACGCCTTTACCGGCGGATTGGTCGACCGCGTCCTTGCACTCGGCGCGCTGGTGGCGACGGGCGCAATCATATTCTTTGGTTGCGCCATCCTGTTCGGCGTGGTCAATCGCGACACCGTCGGCCAGCTGCGCCGACGGCAAGTTTAAACAGCAGACAGGACGATCGACATGCGGACGCTATCGGGCATCCAGCCCACCGGAAATTTGCATCTGGGCAATTATCTGGGCGCGATCCGCAACTGGGTGCGGATGCAGGACGAGATGGAGGGCGAGAAGCTCTATTTCCTCGCCGACCTGCACGCGATCACCGTCCACAACGACCCCGCCGAACTGGCCGCGAACACGCGCGAGATGGCGGCGGCGCTGATGGCGGCGGGCATCGATCCCGCCAAGGCGATCCTGTTCAACCAGGCGCGCGTCCCCGCCCACGCCGAACTTGCATGGCTGCTTTTCTGCACCGCGCGCATCGGCTGGCTGAACCGGATGACCCAGTTCAAGGAAAAATCGGGCAAGAATCGCGAGGGCGCGAGCGTCGGGCTTTATGCCTATCCGGTGCTTCAGGCCGCCGACGTGCTGCTGTATCAGACCACGCATGTTCCTGTCGGCGACGACCAGAAACAGCATCTGGAACTGGCCCGCGACATCGCGACGAAATTCAACCTCGATACGGGGACAGAGACTTTCACCCTGCCCGAACCGACGATCCCCGCCGCGGCAGCACGGATCATGAGCTTGCGCGACGGAAACGCCAAAATGTCGAAATCGGACCCGAGCGATGCAAGCCGCATCAACCTGGTCGACGATGCCGACACGATCATGGCGAAAATCCGCAAGGCAAAGACCGATGCCGAACCGCTGCCATCGGAAGCGGCCGGGCTGGAGGGACGCCCCGAAGCCCGCAACCTCGTCGCCATCTATGCCGCGATGGCTGACGAAAGTGTCGATGCGGTGCTCGCGCGCTTCGCCGGTCAGGGCTTTGGCGCGTTCAAGCCGGCGCTCGGCGACCTGCTCGTCGAAACCTTGCGGCCGATCGCGACGCGGCTCGGTGCGTTGAAGGCCGATCCGGCGGCAATCGACGCCGCGCTGGAAGATGGCGCGGCGCGCGCGACGGCGCTGGCCCGGCCGACACTCGACGCCGCCTATGCCGCGCTGGGGCTGTGTCGCTGACACCGCGCTGTTCGCAGGCGAAATTTCTTGTCTTTGCCGTCCGCGTCCCCATATCGAGACATGGAACTGCCACGCGACGAAACGAGTTCAACCAAGGTTAAGTCGCGTCGGCATAGTCTATGGTACGATAGCGCGACTTAGGGGCGCTTCCCGAACGACGGAGCCAAGACGATGAGCAAGATAAACCTGAAGCGACTGGGCCTGGCCGCCATGACGGGCGCGGCACTGGCGCTCGCCGGTTGCGCGACGCCGTTCAGGGCGGATGTCGCCCGTTTCCAGACGCAGCTTCCGGCGCCGCAGGGCCAGAGCTTTGTCGTCGAAGCGAATAACCCCGCGCTGCAAGGCGGGATCGAATTCGGCCAATATGCCAATCTGGTCGCCGGCGAGCTGACCCGCTACGGCTATCGCCCCGCGGCGAATGGCGAACGCGCCGACCTGGTCGTCCGCATGGATTACGGCGTCGACAAGGGCCGCGAGCGCATCGTGTCGAGCCCCGGTTTCGGCGACCCCTGGTACGGCGGATATGGCGGCTATTATGGCCGCGGCTTCTATCGCCCCGTGATCGTCACCGGCCGCGGCGGCCGCCGTTATGTCTATGGCTATCGCGATCCGTTCCTGTGGGGCGGTTTCGGCCCCGGCTGGGGCGGCACCGACGTCAGCAGCTACACCGTTTATACCAGCGGCCTGAACCTTCAGATCAATCGCGCCGCGGACGGATCGCGGCTGTTTGAAGGCCACGCCGAGGCGCAATCGCGCGACAACAACCTCCAGACCATCGTCCCGAACCTGGTCGAAGCGATGTTCACCGGCTTCCCCGGCAATTCGGGCGAGCGGGTGCGGATTACCGTGGCGCCGCCCGAAAAGGGCTGACCCGCCTTCAACGCCCAAGCAAAAGGCCCGCCATCCGATCGGAAGGCGGGCCTTTTTGTTGCTGTTGAAAATCCCGGTATAACTTGGGGATAAAATTGTGGATCAGCTGTTGAGACTGCGCCGGATCGCCGCGATTTCGGCATCGAGTTCGCTGTCGGCGACGCGGAGCGCCTCGACCGTGCGGACGGCGTGGATCACCGTCGAATGATCGCGCCCGCCAAAGCGGCGTCCGATTTCGGGATAGGAGCGCGGGGTCAGTTCCTTCGCCAGATACATCGCCACCTGCCGCGGGCGGGCGATCGCGCGGACGCGGCGCTTCGACGCCATTTCGGACTTGTCGAGCCGGTAGTGTGCGCACACCGCGCGCTGGATCTCGTCGATCGTGATGCGCGGACGCGCGGTGCGGACATTTTCGGCGAGCCGGTCCTGCGCCAGCGCCAAATCGACCGTCGTTCCGGTAAGCGCGGCATAGGCGAGCAGCTTGTTGAGCGCGCCTTCGAGTTCGCGGATGTTGCGCGTGAAATGCTTGACCAGATAAGCGACGACGTCGTCCGGCACCTCGACCATCGGCATGGCGGCCAGGCGCTGGCGGATGATCCGTTCGCGCAGGTCATCCTCGGGCGCCTCGATATCGGCAACCAGCCCGCCCGACAGGCGCGACAGCAACCGCGCCTCGACCCCGTCGAGCATCGCCGGCGGGCGGTCGGCGGTGACGACGAGACGTTTGCCCGCGGTCATCAGGTCGTCGATCGTGTGGAGCAGCTCTTCCTGCGTCGAATTCTTGCCGATCACGAACTGCAAATCGTCGAGCAGCAGCAAGTCGGCGGCGCGCAGCCGCGCCTTGAACGCCATCATGTCGCCGCCGCGCATCGCACCGACGAATTCGAGCATGAATTTTTCCGCTGACATCAGAATGATGTTCGCAGTCGGATGCGCCGCAGCATAGTCCTGCGCAATCGCCTGGAGCAGGTGCGTCTTGCCCTGTCCGGTGCCCGAGCACAGGTAAAGCGGGTTGAATTGCGGCGCTTCGATCATCGCCATCCGGCGTGCGGCGTTGGCGGCGAGGATGTTGCTGCGCGCAACGACGAAGCGATCGAACGACAGGCGCGGATCGAAACCGAGCAGCGCGGGGTTCGCTGCGGGTGCCGGGCGGGTCTCGAAGCTCGGCAGCGGCGCCGCGGCCAGGACCGTGGCGCGCTCATTCGCCGCCGCACCGCCGCGCACGGTGACGCCGCGAACCGTCGGCAGCTGCTGCCGCCATGCCAGCTCCAGCCGGTCGCCAAAGCGTTCGTTGATCCAGTTCGCCGAAAAGCGGCTGACGGTTTCGAGCGTCACGACGCCCGACAACGCGCAATAATCGGCAAAGCGCACGGGCTTCAGCCAATGATCGAAAGTGCGCACGCCCAGATCGCGGCGCAGCCCTTCGGCAACGCGCGGCCAAAGCGCTGCGGCATCACCGCTCATCGCTTCACCCTGTGCACCATTGCCATGCTGATTGCCGCTTTCCGTCACGCTGTACCGCCCCCTCAGGTCCCCTCGTGCCGGGTCTCGGGCAGCCGTCCACGCGCCGATTCGTCACCTGCGCCGGGCACAGGCATCCCATCCGGACAAGCAGCCCGAAAAGTCGCGAATCATGTCGATGTGGCGGCCACCGGCGAAGGCCGACGACGCACCTGTCTAGTCAGGGGGCGGCGAGTCGATCAAGGGCTGGCCATGTAAAAATACTGAAATAAAAATCTTGACTCATCCGGGGTCCCGGAATCGCGCGAATGCCCCATTTTATTGAATAGTTTCAGTATTTTAATCAGTGAAAACCATCCGCAAGGCAACGAATCGCAGTAAATCCGTCACTTACCGCGCTGCAACACTATTGCCATCGGCCTGTCACAATGCAGGACGCAAAAAAGGACCCGCGGGCGGGATGCCAGCGGGTCCTTTTTGTTCCCTTTCGGGACAGCCGGATCAGGCGATCGCGTTCACGCTCTTGGTCAGGCGCGAGAATTTGCGAGCCACGGTGTTCTTGTGCAGCACACCCTTGGCAACGCCGCGCGCCATTTCGGGCTGCGCTGCCTTCAGCGCGGTCGCGGCCGCATCCTTGTCACCAGCGGCGACAGCGTTTTCGACCTTCTTCACGAGCGTGCGAATGCGCGAAACGCGATTCTTGTTCACGACGGTGCGCGCCGTGTTGCGGCGGATGCGCTTCTTTGCCTGGGGCGTATTTGCCATAAATTCCTCGGTTTCAAACGGTCTCAGTTCGGTCGGAGCACAGCGTCACCGGAGCAGCCGAATCGCGCAAACAGGCGAATCAATGTCCGGATACGGCCGGTTCCGGTAGCCCGGACCCTGCTCGAAGGGTGCGCGCATAGCCAGCCTGGCGCTTTTGGTCAATGCTTATTGCAGCAGCCGCGCGCCTTACCGTTGGCATTTGGGGCAGAAGAAGGTCGATCGGCCCGACTGCACGATCCGCGAAATCGTCCCGCCACATTCGCACGCCTCGCCCTCGCGCCCATAGACGCGCCAGTCCTTCGCGAAATAGCCAAGGTCGCCATCGGGACTGAGGAAATCGCGCAAGGTCGATCCGCCTGCGGCGATCGCCGCGATCAGCACCGCCTTGATCGCGGGCACCAGCGCGGCGAGCTTCGCCTTCGACACATCGGCCGCGGCCTTGGTCGGTGCAATGCGCGCCATGTTGAGCGCTTCACAGACATAGATATTGCCGAGCCCGGCGACGATCGTCTGGTCGAGCAGCATCGCCTTGATCGGCGCGCGGCGCCCGGCAAGGGCCTTCGCCAGATAGGCGGCGTCGAACGCGTCGGACAAAGGTTCAGGGCCGAGCGTCACAAAGGCGGCAAACAGGCGCAACGGATCGCCGCGCACCAGATCGACCGACCCGAAACGACGCGGATCGTGCAGGAACAACCTGTGCCCCGCGGTTTCGAGCAGCAGATGATCATGCTTTCCCGCATCGCCCCCTTCGGTGCGCCAGCGCCCCGACATGCCGAGGTGAAAGATCATATGGTCATCGCGGTCGGTCGAGATGACGCCATATTTGGCGCGCCGCGACAAGCCGGTAACGGTTGCGCCGGTGAGCCGCTGGGCGAGGTCGGCGGGAAAGGGCCGACGCAGATCGGGGCGGAAGGTCGTGACCGCGGCCAGCCTTTGCCCCTGAAGGAAAGGCGCCAGTCCACGGATGGTGGTTTCGACTTCGGGTAGCTCGGGCATTTCGACATCGCGGTAACTGGCATTTGCTTGCACGACAAGGCCCGGCTAAAGGCCGTCGCAGCAGAAAATCTCCCCACAAAAGGCACGCAATCCATGGTCACTCCCGATACCGTCAGCTTCGGTTACGAACAGGTGCCCGCGGGCGAAAAGACCGCCATGGTCGGCGAGGTCTTCAGCCGCGTCGCGCGCAAATATGACATCATGAACGACGCGATGTCGGGTGGGATGCACCGTTTGTGGAAGGACCGCTTCGTGCGCCGCGTCAAGCCGCGCGCGGGCGAGACGATCCTCGACATGGCGGGCGGCACCGGCGACATCGCCTTTCGCATGGAGCGTTCCGGCGCGAGCATCACCGTTGCCGACATCAACCCCGACATGCTGGGCGTCGGGATGGAGCGCGCCGCCGAACGCGGCGTCGACAGCCTGGTATGGAGCGAACAGAACGCCGAAAAGCTGAGCTTTCCCGGCCAGTTTTTCGACGCCTATACGATCGCCTTCGGCATCCGCAACGTCACCGACATCCCCGCGGCGCTGAAGGAAGCGCATCGCGTGCTGCGCTACGGCGGGCGTTTCTTCTGCCTCGAATTTTCGACCAACGAATGGCCGGGCTTCGCGCAGGCCTATGATGCCTATTCGCACCACCTCGTCCCCAAGCTTGGCAAGCTTATCGCCGACGACGAGGACAGCTATCGTTACCTGATCGAATCGATCCGCCGCTTTCCGCCGATGCCCAAATTCGCTGAGATGATCCGCGAAGCGGGCTTTACCTCGGTCAAGGTCGAGCCGATTCTGGGCGGTCTCGTCGCGATCCACAGCGGGTGGAAAGCGTGAGAGCCGACGCCAGCTTCTCCCCATCCGCAAGCGGGAGGGGGACTGAGGCATGACCCGTCCCGTTACCCATATCGCCCGCCTGCTGAAATGGGGGCGTATCCTTGCGCGCCACGGTGCGCTGCGCGGGATCGAAAGCGCGCCGACGACGCCGCCGGGCGTCAAGCGGCTCTGCCGAATCGCGCGGCTCGGCACGATTCAGCCCAAGATTCCCGATTACGCCACAGCCTTCCAGGCGATCGGCCCGGCGGCGGTCAAGCTCGGCCAGACGCTCGCCACGCGCCCCGACCTTGTCGGCGAGGATGCCGCGCGCAACTTGCTGAGCCTTCAGGATGCCCTGGCGCCCGTCGGCTTCGACCGCATCCGGCAAGAGATTGAGGCGACCTTCGAGGTTCCGCTCGAAAGCCTTTATAGCGAGTTCGACCCCGACCCCGTCGGCTCGGCGTCGATCGCGCAGGTTCATCGGGCAACGACGACCGATGGCCGCAAGGTTGCGGTCAAGGTGCGCCGTCCCGGCATCGACAAGCAATTCGCCCGCGATATCGAAACCTATGAATGGGCGGCGGCGCATCTTGAGGCGCTGGGCGGCGAAGCGACGCGGCTGCGCCCCCGGCAGGTTATCGCCAATTTCCGCCGCTGGACGCTGCGCGAACTCGACCTGCGCCGCGAAGCCGCTTCGGCATCCGAACTCGCCGACGCGATGGTCGGCGTACCGACCTATCAAGTGCCCGCCATCGACTGGGATCGCACCGCCAGCCGCGTGATGACGCTGGACTGGATCGACGGCATCAAGATTTCGCACCGCGACGCCCTGATCGCGGCGGGGCACGACATGGAACAATTGTCGGCGAACCTCGTCAACGCATTCCTGCGCCAGGCGATCGCCGAGGGTTTCTTCCACGCCGACATGCATCAGGGCAATTTGTTCGTGAAGGCCGACGGAACGATCGCCGCGGTCGATTTCGGGATCATGGGGCGGATCAACCGCCAGGCACGCTACTGGCTGGCCGAGATCCTCTATGGGCTGACCACGGGCAATTATCGCCGCGTCGCCGAAATCCATTTCGAGGCGCAATATGTGCCAGATTATCACAGCGTCGAGGAATTCGCGACGGCCCTGCGCGCGGTCGGCGAGCCGATGCGCGGCAAGCCGGTCAGCGAATTGTCGGTGGGACAGATGCTCGACGGCCTGTTCGCGATCACGCGCGATTTCGACATGCAGACCCAGCCGCACCTGCTGCTGCTCCAGAAAACGATGGTGATGGTCGAAGGCGTCGCGACGATGCTCAATCCCAAAATCAACATGTGGGATGTGTCGGGACCATTTGTGCAGGAATGGATCCGCGACGAACTCGGCCCCGAAGCGGCGCTGGCCGATGGCCTGCGCGAACAGGGCAAGACGCTGGCGCTGATCCCCGACATCATCCGCCGCCTCGACGCGCAATTGCCGAAAAAGGGCGCCGCGCCGCCCGCGCCGCCGCTGCCCCAAATTCCGCTGATGTGGGACAAGGGCGAACGAAAGCCCTGGTGGCGTTATGCGCTGACCGCACTCGTCGGCGCGGCGGCTGGCGCGGCGGCGTTCAACTGGCTAGGTTAGGCGTATGACCAAACCCCGCATTCTGCTCATCATCGGCGGCGGTATCGCGGCCTATAAATCGGTCGAGCTCGTCCGCCTGCTGCGCAAGGCAGGCTATGTCGTCCGCTGCGTCCTCACGCGCGCGGGCAAACAGTTCGTCACGCCGCTGACGCTCGCGGCGCTGTCCGAAAACAAGGTCTATACCAATCTGTTCGACCTGAAGGACGAGGTCGAGATGGGGCATATCCAGCTGAGCCGCGAGGCCGACCTGGTGGTTGTCGCGCCCGCGACCGCCGACCTGCTTGCCAAGATGGCGGCGGGAATCGCCGACGACCTGGCGACGACGTTGCTGCTTGCGACCGACAAACCCGTGCTCGCAGCGCCCGCCATGAACGTGCGCATGTGGCTCCATGCCGCGACGCGCCGCAACGTCGCAACGCTGCGCGGCGACGGCGTGACGGTGATGGAACCCGACGAGGGCGAGATGGCGTGCGGCGAATATGGCCCCGGCCGCCTGCCCGAACCGGCCGCGATCAAGGCGGCGATCGACGCCGCGCTGGCCGACGCCCCGGCGCCGGTCGCGCTGACGGGTCCCGGGGCATTGGCGGGGCAACCCGACTTCGCGCCCGCGAACCGCCGCCCATTATATGGCCGCCGCATCCTGATCACCGCCGGACCGACGCACGAGCCGATCGACCCGGTGCGCTACATCGCCAACCGATCGAGCGGGAAACAGGGCTTTGCCATCGCCGCCGCCGCCGCCGCCGCGGGCGCCGAAGTGCTGCTGGTCGCCGGGCCGGTGGCCTTGCCGACGCCGCCCGGCGTGATCCGCGTCGACGTCGAGACCGCCGTTGAAATGGCGGCCGAGGTCGAGGCGGCCCTGCCCGTCGATGCCGCGATCATGGTTGCCGCGGTCGCCGACTGGCGCGCCGCCGACACCGCGGCGCAGAAGATCAAGAAAGATGGCAGCGGGCAGGTTCCGCCGCTCGCGCTGGCCGAAAATCCCGATATTCTCGCCAGCATCGCCCAAAGCGCGCAGCGCCCGCCCTTGCTGATCGGCTTTGCTGCCGAAACCAACGACGTTATCGCCCATGCGCAGGCAAAGCTGGCGCGCAAGGGGTGCGACTGGATCGTCGCCAACGACGTCGCCGCCGATCCGATGGGCGGCGAAAGCAACCGGGTGCATATCGTTAGCAAAGCGGGCGTAGACAGCTGGGACCGGCTGCCCAAGCAGGCCGTCGCCCGCCAATTGATGGAAAAGATCGCCGATGAACTCGACACCCGCGCCCCGCTTGAACGAGATTGAGATCGCCCTCCAGCGGCTGCCCAATGGCGGCGGCCTGCCGCTGCCGGCCTATGCCAGCGACGGCGCGGCGGGAATGGATGTCGTCGCGGCCGAGACGCTGACCTTGCGCCCCGGCGCGCGCCATGCGGTCGCGACCGGCTTTGCGATGGCGATCCCGGCGGGTTATGAGGTGCAGGTCCGCCCGCGTTCGGGCCTCGCGCTCAAACATGGCATTACCTGCCTGAACACGCCCGGCACGATCGACAGCGACTATCGCGGCGAGGTGAAGGTCATCCTCGCCAATCTGGGCGACGAAATTTTCGAGGTGAAGCGCGGCGACCGCATCGCCCAGCTTGTCCCCGCCCCGGTCCAGCGCGCGGCATTTGCGGAGGTCGAAACGCTCGACGAGACTCAACGCGGCGCGGGCGGCTTCGGGTCGACCGGGATCGAAAGCGATGCGCTCGACGAGACCGCCGACACGGCGGGGCTTGCCTCGCTGTCGGGTATCAAGCTGCGCCGACCGGCGGACTGATTTGCTGAGCGACGCCGAACTCGATCGGTATGCGCGCCAGATCATCCTGCCGGCCTTTGGCGGTGCCGGGCAGGCCAGGCTGCATGCGGCGCATGTTGCGATCATCGGCGCGGGCGGGATCGGTTGCCCCGCGATCACCTATCTGGCGGCGGCGGGGGTCGGACGGCTCACGATCATCGACGACGACCGGGTCGAACTGTCGAACCTGCACCGCCAGCCGCTGTTCACCGATGCCGATGTCGGCGCGCTGAAGGCCGAGGTCGCTGCGGAGGCGGCGCGGCGGATCAACCCGCATGTCAACGCGGTCGCGGTGCCCAGCCGGCTCGACGAGAGCAACGCCCAGGCGCTGCTGGCGGGCGCGACGCTGATCCTCGACGGATGCGACAATTTCGGCACACGGCTCGCGGTCAATCGCGCAGCGGTCGCGCTGCATATCCCGCTGCTCAGTGCGGCGATCGGCGCGTTCGAGGGGCAGGTGGCGCTGTACGAAGGCTGGCGCGCGGGGCACGCCTGCTACGCCTGCCTTGTCGGTAACGACCCCGACCGCGAAGGGATCAACTGCGCCGAAACCGGCGTCATGGGGGCGCTCGCCGGAATGATCGGGACGATGGCGGCGCTGGAGGCGGTGCGCGCGCTGACCGACTGGGGGTCGCCGTTGACGGGACGGCTGGCGATCGTCGATATGCTCGATCGGCGCTGGCGCGAAGTCGGCGTGCCCGAGGACCCCGATTGCCCGATATGCCGAAGCTGAACATCATCGTCGCGGTTGCCGAGGGGCGGCGGCTCTATGCCGCGCTCGAAACCGGAATGGCCGCGGCGGCGCTGGGCCGCCCCGTGCGCATCTTCCTGCAAGGCGAAGCGGCGGCGCTGCTGCGCGACCCCGTGGCTTTTTCCGGCGACGAAGCGCGCCGCGCGGCGGGCCAGCCCGATCTCGCCTGGCTGGTCGAGGAAGCGATCGCGATGGAGATTGCGCTATTTGTCTGCCAGTCGGGCATGGCGCTCGTCGGCATCGCCGCGACCGAACTGGTGCCGCATGTCCGCGCCGGCGGGCTGGTGAGCTTTCTTGCCGAGGTCGGCGCCGAGGACCGGCTGATCGTCTATTGAGTCGTCCTGCACGTCGCGTCGCGACAGGGCAGGATCAGCCGTTCAAGGGTTGTCGCAGACGGTGATCTTGTCTGCCTCCGGCCGCTGGCCGTCGGGCACGAAGCGCGCGAGATAGCCGCCCGCGTGCTGCTTGTCGTCATAGGAGACGAGCTTGTATCCCACCGCCTCGAATTCGCAGACGAGCAGGCGGAACGGCGTGCCGTGCTGCGCGATCGGCCGGTCGCCGTCGACGACGATCACCTGCCCGCCCTTGCGCAGCGCCGGGCGGAGTCGCCACAGGAACGCATAGGGCTCGCCGATCTCGTGATACATGTGGACCATGAACACGCGGTCGAAACTCGCCGCGGGCAGGCGCGGATCGTCGACGGCGCCGAGTTTCAGCGACACATTGTCGAGCCGTTCGCGCGCGACGCGGTCGGCCAGCCGCTCGATCACCTCGGGAATGATGTCCTGCGCGAGCACGCGGCCCCCGGCGCCGACCCGCTGCGCCAGACGGACGGTGTAATATCCGTCGCCCGCGCCGATGTCGGCGACCGTCATGTTCGGGCGAACGTCGGCCGAGTCCATCACATCCTCCGCCTCGTTGACGCGGTCGCGTGCTTCCTCGGTCGACCATTTGGTCGACACGGTCGGCGCGACGGGCCGGTCGGCCGGCGGAAATTCGCGCGCCGTCTCGGTGCGCTCGCCGGCATCGTCCCACGGCGCATCGCAACCGTTCAGCAACGGCAGGAGGGCCAGCAGGACGATCGCGGCGCGCTTCATCAATCGATGTCCTCCACCTCGACCTTTTCGCCCGTCACCTTCTGCGACAGCGCCGCCGCCATGAAGGGATCGAGCGCGCCGTCGAGCACGTCGCCGGGCGCGGTCGATGTCACCCCGGTACGCAGATCCTTGACCAGCTGATAGGGCTGGAGGACGTAGGAACGGATCTGGTGGCCCCAGCCGATCTCGGTCTTTGCCTGATATTCGCCCGAGGCCGCGGCCTCGCGCTTTTGCAGCTCGGCCTCGTACATCCGCGCTTTCAGCATCCCCATCGCGGTCGCGCGGTTCTTGTGCTGCGATCGGTCGTTCTGGCTCGCGACGACGATGCCGGTCGGGATATGCGTGATTCGCACCGCCGAATCGGTCGTGTTGACGTGCTGGCCGCCCGCGCCCGAGGCGCGATAGGTGTCGATCTTGAGGTCGCCTTCGTTGATCTCGATGTCGATATTGTCGTCGATCACCGGATAGACCCAGACCGAAGAGAAGCTGGTGTGGCGCCGCGCCGAGCTGTCATAGGGCGAGATGCGGACGAGGCGGTGGACGCCGCTTTCGGTCTTGGCATAGCCATAGGCATTCTCGCCCTTGACCAGCATCGTCGCCGATTTGATGCCCGCCTGTTCGCCCGCCTGATATTCGACGAGCTCGACCTTGAACCCGCGCTTCTCGGCCCAGCGGCTGTACATGCGCTGGAGCATTTCGGCCCAGTCCTGGCTTTCGGTGCCCCCGGCGCCCGCATGGACTTCGATATAGGCATCATTGGCGTCGGCCTCGCCCGCGAGCAGCGCCTTGATCTTGTCTTCCTCCGCGCGCGCGGCGAGCGTCGCCAACGAAGCGACCGCTTCGTCGACCATCGCCTCGTCGCCTTCCATCTCGGCCAGCTCGATCAGCTCGGCGGTGTCGGCGCACTCGGTTTCGATCGCGCGCGTCGCATTGATCGCCTCGTCGAGCCGACGGCGTTCGCGCATGACCTCTTGCGCCGCCTTGGCATCGTTCCAAAGCGTCGGGTCCTCGACCTTCGCATTCAGCTCGTCGAGCCGCCGCACCGCGCGGTCCCAGTCGAGAAAGCGGCGCAGCAGCGCCAGCGCGGCGCCAATCTTGTCGATATGATCCTGCGCTTCGGCGCGCATGTCCTTGCTCCTGAAATATGTTGGCCCCGCCCTTACGGCCTCAATGGCCGCAGGGGAAGACGGCGCGCCGGATCAGATGATGCCGCCGCGATCCTCCAGAAAATCGCTGTCGCTGCGGCGCCCATTGCCCTGTTGAACAGGTGCGTCCTGACGCCGCGGCGCTTTTGCCGGTTTGATTTCCTCTTCGCGGATCGTCCGGCGCGGTTCGCTTTCGGGTTTGAACGCTTCCCAGATGATCGATGCCTTCGGATCGGTGCCCGGCCAGCTGCCATAGACGCGGCGCCCCGACTGGCGGTCGATTCGCACCATGCGCACGCCCTTCGGCGCGGCGAACGGGATCGGCTGGCGATCGGCGAGCGCCGCCAGCGCAAAATCCTTGAAGATCGGCGCCGCATAGCTGCCGCCCTGGGCATAGCCGCCCATGCTGCGCGGCTGGTCGAAACCGATATACATGCCCGCGATCACGTCCGGCGTGCCGCCGACGAACCACACGTCATTCGGGCCGGTGGTCGTCCCGGTCTTGCCAAACAGGGGGACGTTCAGGTCGCGTAGCCGCACCGCGGTGCCGCGCTGGACGACGCCTTCCAACATATGGACAACCTGATAGGCGGTGATCGGGTCCATCAGTTGCTTGCCCGACTTGGCAAAGCGCGGCATCGGACGACCGTCCCAATCCTTTTTGTTGCAGCCTTCGCACGGTTTCCAATTGGCCGGGAAAATCACCTTGCCGCGGCGGTCCTGCGCATAATCGATCACCCGCGGCTTAAGCTCGCGGCCGTGGTTGGCGAGCATGGCAAAGGCATTGGTCATCTTTTCGACCGTCGTCGATCCGGCGCCGAGCGCGGTCGACAGATAGGGTTCATGCTTGCCGATGCCCATCGTGGCGATCATTTCGACCACCGGTTCCATGCCGACCTGGCTGGCCGCGCGCACCGTCATCAGGTTGCGCGACTGTTCGAGGCCCCAGCGCATCGTATGTTCGCCTGCCCCGCCCGCCCCGCCGAAGTTGCGGAAGCATTTGTTGCCGAGGCGCGCGCCCTGATAGACGCAGAACGGCCCATCGACGATCATCGTCGCGGGGGTCATGCCATTGTCGAGCGCCGCCGCGTAGACGAAGGGCTTGATCGTCGAACCCGGCTGGCGTTCGGCCTGCGTCGCACGGTTGAAGGGCGACAGGCGGACGTCGAAGCCGCCCTGCATGGCATAGATGCGGCCCGAATGCGGGCTTTCGACAACCATGCCGCCCGACACTTCGGGGATGTTACGCAGCGCGTAGGAACTGCCGCCGGTCGATTTGACGACGATCAGGTCGCCGGGACGCATCGCCGAAAAGGCGCTGCCCCCCGTCTTGCGATACCCCATCGTCGCGGCGCTCGCGGGCAGCGTTCCCGTGTCGCCGTTGGCAAAGCCGATTTGCACGGCGCCGGGGGATTTCGACAGCACCGCGGCAACGCGCCAATTGTCGTAATCGATGCCGATGAAACTCGACGCAAGGCGGCTCTGCCACTGGTCGTCGGCCTCGATCGTCGCAATCGGTCCCGACCAGCCCTTGCCGGCATCATAACGCTGGAGCCCCTTGCGCAGCGCCATCGTCGCGCCCGCCTGCATCTTGCCGTCATAAGGCGTGCGCACCCACAGGCCGCCGGCATAGACGCTGAGCGGGCCATCCTCGGCGGTTTCGCCGAACTGGGCGATCAGTTGCCGCCGCACCTCTTCCATATAATAGCCGCCGACCTGCGCGATCGCGGTGTTGCCCGTGTTGGTGAGTCCGAGCGGCATCGCGCGCGCGGCGTCGCGCTGTGCCGCGGTGATCCAGCCATTGCTCTCCATCGACCCGAGCACGAAATTGCGGCGCGCCAGCGCTTCGCGCTCGAACCGCGCCCGGCCATATTTCTCCGGCGCCTTGGGCAGGATCGCCAGAAAGGCCATTTCATGCAGCTGGAGCTGGTCGACATCCTTGTCGAAATAGGCGCGGCTCGCCGCCTGCACGCCAAAGGCGCGGCGACCGAGCGGAATTTCGTTGAGGTAAAGTTCGAGGATCTGTTCCTTGGTCAGCGCATCCTCGATCCGCATCGCCAGGATCGCCTCGCGCACCTTGCGGCGATAGCTGAGCTCGTTCGTCAGCAGCAGATTCTTCGCGACCTGCTGGGTGATCGTCGAGGCCCCGACGGGGCGGCCGCTATTCGACAAATTGGTGACGATCGCCGACGCGATGCCCGGATAGTCGATGCCACCATGGCTGAAAAACGTCTTGTCCTCTGCGGCGAGGAAGGATCGCACCAGAAGCTGCGGATACTCGCTATATTCCAGCTGGACGCGGCGTTCGCGGGCATAGCTGTGCACAGGCTTGCCCTCGCCGTCGCGCACCATCGTCGGCAGCGGCGGTTCATAATCGCGCAGTTGGTCGACCGACGGCAGGTCGCGCGCAAAAACCGCCCAGATCAGCGCAATGCCAAGCAGGCCCGCGAGCGCGAGCCAGCCAAGCCAGCGGAACCAGCGCCGCGTCCACATGTCACGGAACCAGGTGATGACGGCATTGCCGTCGCGGCGCAGGCGAAGGCGAAAATCGGGCGGACTGTCAGCGGCCATATGCCCCCGCCTCTAAAGCCTCGGTTGCCGAAAGGGAAGCATGCTTGCGGCAATGCGTGGACCTAAGCCCTGCCCGCCAGTCCGAGCAGCGCCGGACGCAACATCGATGCCACGTCCGCGATCACCGCGTCGGCCGAAACACGCTGTTCTTCATACAGCATCTCGTCCGCCGCAAAGCCGAGTTCGACCGCGAGACGCAGCCGCGCCCACAGTGTTTCGGGGTCGACCTGAGCAAGGTGCGGGGCACAGGCATCCACCAGCCGTCCCGTGACATGCCGGTGCGATTCGAGCCGGATGTGGACAAGGCGCGGCGTCGCGTGGAGCGCGCGCAATATCCACACCGCACCGGGTTCGGCGCGCGTCACCGCCGCATTTTCGGCCAGCAGGTCGCCGATATGATCGGCCATCGCCGCGATCCCGCCGGGCGCATGGCGCGCGAGCCACGCCTCGAGCACATCGTTCTGGCGCGCCATCAACCGCCGTCCCAGCGCCTCCAGCACCGCATATTTGTCGCCGAAATATCGGTATAGCGCGGGCGGCGAGACCCCGGCGCGCGCGGCGATCATGTTGGTCGAAATCCGTTCGATGCCGACCTCGGCCAACAATGCGCCCGCAACGTCGAGCAGGCGGCCCTGCGTGTGGCGCGCGCGCGCCTGCTGCGGCGGACGGCGCTTCGCCAGGGTCACCGCGCGGCGCCGCGCGCGCTCACCGGCCAGATGTCGACCAACGTGTCGCCCGCGACGACGTGATAATGGTCATAGAGATTCACTGTCGGGTCGCAGTGCGGAACGGTCAGGCTGACCGGGTCGCCGGGCCGAAGTTCGTTTCCGATGTCGGGCGCGATCAGCGCCGCATGTTCGTCGCCCATAAAAGCGAAAAATGCGCTGCCGGGTGCGCCGCGCTGGACCACCGCGACGCCGCCGTCGGTCGACAGCGATTTATACCCCGAATCGATGGTGACGAGGCCGCTGTGGTTCGCGCTGACGACGCGCGCATCGACGGCCAGCGATACCTCGAACGGCACGGCGCCGTCGGCGACAAGCGCGCAATCGAGATATTGCTTGTCCATGAAGATGTAGGACCCCGCCTGAAGCTCGGTGAAGACGCCGAGTTCGAGGTCGATGCGGTGCGTGCCGGTGCCCGACCCGGTGATGATGCCGGGCGCGAAACCGGCATCGGTCAACGCCGTGACCACGTCCTGCAAATAGGCGGTGCGCTCGACAATCGCGGCGCGGCGTTCGGCATAGCTTTCGATATGCTGCTGTGACCCGCAATAAAATTGAACCCCCCGATATTCGAGGTTCGGCGCGGCAGCGATAGTCCCGGCCAGCGCCACCGCGGCCTCGGCCGACGCCACGCCGGTCCGCGCGATACCGGGGTCGATGTCAATCATCACGTCGAGCTGCGCGCCGATCCCCGCCAGCGCAGCCTGCAACCGCTCGGCAACGCCCGGATGATCGACGACGGCCATCAATCCATCGGCCGTTGCCGCCAGCGCCGCGAGGCGATCGACCGCCGCGGGCGCGGCGACGGGCGAGGTGATCAGGATGCCGGTCACGCCGCCTGCCGCCAGCACCTCTGCCTCGCCGATCTTGGCGCAGCACACGCCAACCGCCCCTGCCGCGATCTGGCGCCTGGCAATATCGACGCTCTTGTGCGTTTTGGCATGGGGACGAAGCGCAACGCCGTGACCGGCCGCGAGCGCCGCCATCGCCGCGATATTGCGGTCGAGTGCGTCCAGGTCGAGCACGAGCACCGGCGTATTGAGATCGGCGCGCGAGCCTTGGCGTCCGATCAGATGGTCGTGCAATTCACGGTCGGTCGTCATGCGAAATCCTTCACGAAAAAAGGGCCTCCAGATGCGGGTTGAGAAATTTGCCGTGCGGATCGGCGGCGCGGCGCACCGCGATGTAGCGCCCCGCCATCGGATAGAGTGCGGCGACGTCGGCGCGGTTCAGCCGGTGGCGCTTGGCCCAATGCGGCCGCCCCCCGGCGCCGCGAAAAATCGCCTCGGCCTCGGCGAAAAGCGTTTGCCACGGCATCTTCGCATATTGGTGCATCGAAATGGCGGCAACCGGGCCGGCGTTCATCGGGCTCATCCAAATATCGTCGGCGGCGACGGTGCGATATTCAAACGGGAACGTGACGGGCAGCCGTTTTTTCCGAATCCAGGCCACAACATCGGCCAAGGCGTCGAGCCCGGCGGCGCGCGGCATTTCATATTCCATTTCCTCGAAGCGGATCGTGCGGTCGGAGGGAAAGATGGCGTGCGCGGGACCGCGGCGCCGCCCCGAAAGGCTGCTTTTCATCATCAGGCGCTGAAGGACAGGCGTCAGGAACGGCAGGCGCGCCGAAATGTCGAGAATCCGGCGAAAACTTGCTTCTTCCATGTCGGTTGTCGTGGGCGGCGGATCGCACGGATCGCATGGATCGAGCGTTTTCAGGATGACATCGTCGCTGTGCGGGAAAAACCAGAATTCGATATGCCGGTGCTGCTGCGCCAGCGCGTCGAAGCTTTCGCGCACCTCGGCCCAGCGGCGTTTTTCGATACGTTCGGACAAATGAAAGGCCGGCACGACGGCGACCTCGATCTCGGTCGCCACACCGAACAGCCCCAGCGAAAGGCGCTGGGCCTGATAGAGGTCGGCGTTGGTGGCGGCATCGCACCAGCGCGCCTCGCCATCGGCGCCCACCAGCCGGAACCCCCGCGCAAAGGTCGATAGCGAGCCGAGTGCGACCCCGGTGCCATGCGTACCCGTCGCCATGGCACCGGCCAGCGACTGCGGATTGACGTCGCCCTGGTTGGCGAGCGCCAGCCCCTCGTCCCACAGCGCCGCGGTCAGCCGCCGGATGCTCCATCCTGCCGGAATATGCGCGGTGCGGCGATCGGCGGCGACATGGACCCGGCCCGCCATGTCTTCGAGGCTGACGATCAGGTCGCCCGATTCGCACAAGGGCATGAAACTGTGTCCGGCGCCGACAACGCGCAGCCTTTTGGCGCTGCGGACAAGCGCCGCCAGTTCGTCTTCGCTTTGCGGGCGCGCGAGTTGGCCGCTTGCGGTGACACTGCCCGACCAGTTGCTCCAGCCCATGCGCTTTCCCCCGGTGGCAAAGCTGTCGCCACGCGAAAAGTTAGTCAAGACTATATTATTGCGCGGCGAGGCTGTTCAGCGCGCGGTGATCCGCCGCGCAAAGTGGACCTGCACCGCGTCGCGGACACCGCGCGCGACCTTTTTCTGCCCCGCGGGCGACGCCAGGAAAGCCGCGTCGGCCTTGTTGGAGATGAAGCCGGTTTCAAACAGGACCGACGGCGTATCGGGCGCCTTGAGCACGACGAATGAGGCAAAGCGAAGCGCGTGCGTGCGGAACTTCACCGCTTCGCCTGCCTCGCGCTGGAGCAATCGGGCGAAGTCGGACGCCGTGTTCATCGTCTCGCGCTGGGTGAGGTCGAGGAGGATCGACGACACGTCGCCGCTGTGCGCGCCCAGGTCGACGCCATTGATGATATTCGCCTTGTTCTCGCGCGCCGCAAGCCGGGCCGCCTCGCGGTCGGAGGCGACTTCGGACAGCGTATAGACCGATGCGCCGTGCGCCTCCGGATTTTCGGCGGCATCGGCGTGGACCGAAATGAACAGGTCGGCTTTCAGCCGCCGCGCGATGCCAAAGCGTTCCTCCAGCACAAGGAAACGGTCGTCGGCGCGCGTCAGGGCCACGCGCACCCGCCGCGAAGCGAGCAGATCGGCGCGGATCGCCCGCGCAAGCGCGAGCGTGATGTCCTTTTCCCGCGCGCCATTGTGCGGGCTGATCGCCCCGGGATCGTGCCCGCCATGTCCGGCATCGATCACGACGAGCGGCAAGCGGCCGTCCGCCGGCCCCTCGATCCGCGGCAGCGCGACCGAGGGTTTGGGTTTGCCGATCGGCACGGTGACGCTGTAGCGTTTTCCGGGGCGCCTGGCGCGGAAGGCCGCGGCTGGCTGGCGTTCGGTGCGCGGGCGCAACGTCGGATCGACCGCCGCCACCAGCGGCAGCCCCCGGCCCGAATCGCGAGCCACAGCGGGTCCCGCCGACGTTGCCGACGACATTCCGATCACACCAAGCAGGACGAGCAGCGGGCTCATGCCGCGTCTATGCCGCCCGCGACGCGCGATGGTCCAGCGCTTATTGAAAAAGCGGCGCCGCGCGGCCCCGCAATATCGTCAACCATGCGGTCACCATCGCGCACCGAACGTCCGCTCCGCGCCAAGCTTCGCCCGCGATTCAACCCCTTCGCGATGATGATATTCTTGCAACAGCGCGCGGTCATCCCATCTTTGCACGGCGGTTGTGGTTGCCGTCGGCCCGTGCCGATGCTAGCACGCCCTTACTGACGGTGTCGTTCCCGGTGCCGTCCGGCCTTTTGAGGGGAAGGCCTGCTCCGCAAAAATTGCGGAACATGGCCGCCTTGGCGCCGGACATGCGGGGAAGGGCGACCTGCCGTCAGTCCACCCGGTTGACCGGACAGTCGGGGCGTTCGCTTGGCGCCCGCCCTGCCCGCCCGCTCATCCCGTAACAGGTTGATGCCGCATGAGGCTTGCCATGCCCTCTTCTGATCCCGACGCGGGCGCTTTCGCCCCGGCCGTCGCCGGATTTGAAGACCGCATGCGCGTCCAGGACCGGACGCAGGGCCTTTTCGGCAATAACGTCTTTTATTCTTTCACCCGTATCCGCCGCGGCTTTTCCCCTGGAAAGGTCGCGGGATTTTTTGAGGGCGCGCTGAGGCGCGCTTGGAGTGTATCTAATGACCACGCGCATGTTGATCGACGCGCGGCACCGGGAAGAAACCCGGGTCGCCGTCACCAAGGGCAACCGAATCGAGGAGTTTGATTTCGAGTCCGCCGAGCACAAGCAGCTCAAGGGCAATATCTATCTGGCAAAAGTAACCCGCGTTGAACCGTCGCTTCAGGCGGCGTTCGTCGAATATGGCGGCAATCGGCACGGCTTCCTTGCGTTCAGCGAAATCCACCCCGACTATTACCAGATTCCGAAGGAAGATCGCGACGCGCTGCTGCGCGAAGAAGCCGAACATGCCGCCGCCGCGGCGCAGCGCGCCGAGGAAGATCTGGACGAGCTGGAAGGCGATGTCGCCGACGTCGAATATCACGACGAGGACGATAATGGCGACAACCGCGGCGATCGCGACGACGAGCGGGACGACCGCGATGAGCGGGACGACCGCGATGATCGCGACGAGCATGACGATGGCGACGACAATGGCGATGCCGAAGAGGGCGCCGAAGGATCGGAAGAAAATAAGGATGGCCGGGGCGATCGCCGCGGGCGCGGCCGCGGGCGCGGCAACAACAACCGCAAGGGCGGCCGTGGACGCGGCCGCCGGAACGACGACGAGGACAGCGAAAACCGCATGTCGCTGCGCCGTCGTTACAAAATCCAGGACGTCATCCGTCGCCGTCAGGTGATGCTGGTCCAGGTCGTCAAGGAAGAGCGCGGCAACAAGGGTGCGGCGCTGACCACCTATCTGTCGCTCGCCGGTCGTTATTGCGTGCTCATGCCCAATACGATGCACGGCGGCGGGATCAGCCGGAAAATTTCAAATGGCGCCGACCGCCGCAAATTGAAGGCGATGATCGACGAACTCGCGCTGCCGCCGACGATGGGTTGCATCGTGCGCACCGCGGGGATGAGCCGCACCAAGGTCGAGATCAAGCGCGACTTCGACTATCTCGCACGCCTGTGGGACGAAATCCGCCAGAAGACGCTCGAATCGAGCGCGCCGGCGCTGGTCCATTCGGACAGCGACCTGGTGAAACGCGCGATCCGCGATATTTATCACAAGGATATCGAGGAAGTGCTCGTCGAGGGCGACGAGGGCTATAAGGCCGCCAAGCAGTTCATGAAGCTGCTGATGCCCAGCCACGCGCGCCGCGTGAAGCAATATGCCGATCCGGTATCGCTCTATCAGCGTTACGGCGTCGAAGACCAGCTCGCGGGGATGCTCAACCCGGTCGTCCAGTTGAAATCGGGCGGCTATCTGGTGATCAACCCGACCGAGGCCTTGGTGTCGATCGACATCAACTCGGGCCGGTCGACGCGCGAGCATAATATCGAGCAGACCGCGGTCAGCACCAATCTGGAAGCCGCGGCCGAAATCGCGCGCCAGCTGCGCCTGCGCGACATGGCCGGCCTCGTCGTGATCGACTTTATCGACATGGATCATGGCTCGAACGTCCGCAAGGTCGAGCGCGCGATGAAGGACGCGCTGAAGAACGACCGCGCGCGCATCCAGGTCGGCCGCATTTCGGGCTTTGGCCTGATGGAGATGAGCCGCCAGCGCCTGCGCACCGGCGTGCTCGAAGCGTCGACGCGTCCGTGCCCGCATTGCGAAGGCACCGGGCTGGTCCGCACCGCATCGTCGGCGGGTCTCAGCGCGCTGCGCCTGATCGAAGAGGAAGCGGCGCGCGGCAAGGGGAACAAGATCACCTTGCGCGCAAGCCAGGAAGCGACCTTCTACCTGCTCAACGAAAAGCGCCGCGAATTGCGCGAGATCGAGGAGCTTTACGGCGTCACCGTCGAAATCCTGCCCGACGGCGAGACCGAGGGCGCGCGCATGGCGGTCGAGGTCAGCGGTCCGCCGCCGGTGGCGCGCCGCAGCTTTGCCCCGATCGCACCGATCGAGGATGATGACGACGACGATTATCCCGAAGACGAGGAAGACGAAGCCGAAGAAGCGGCCGCCGAAGAGCGTCCCGCGCGGTCGCGTGACCGCGAAGAAGGTGGGCGCGACCGTGAGGACGGCGACACCGACGGCGAAGGACGCAAGCGCCGCCGCCGCCGCCGCCGGGGCCGCCGTGGTCGCCGCGACGACGAGGGCAATGAAATCGCCGAGGGCGGCGAGGATCAAGACGGCGACGCTGGCGACGCTGGCGACGCGCGTGACGACGAGGCCGCGCCGGCCGAAGCGCACAGCGAGACCGCCGAGGCCGAAGAAGCCGAAGCCAAGCCGCGTCGCCGTCGTGGCGGTCGTGGGCGCAAGCCCAAGGCCGATGCAGTCGACGGTGCCGACGAGGCCGCGGCCGAAGCCGAACCGGCGCCGGTAGCGGAGGCAGCCGCCACCGAACCAGCCGCCGAAGAGGCCCCTGCGACCGAGGAAAAGCCGAAGCGCAAGCGCGCGCCGCGCAAGACCAAAGCCGAGACCGAAGCGGCCAAGGCCGCCGCCGAGGCGGCCGAAGCCCCCGCGCCGGTCGAAGCCGCCCCGGTCGAAGCGCTCGCCGACGAAGCCGAACCTGCCAAGCCCGCGCCGAAAAAGCGCGCAAGCCGCGCGAAAAAGGCCGTCGCCGCCGAAGCCGCCCCTGAACCCGCGGCCACCCGCGAGGCCGAAGCGGTCGCCGCCAACGGCGATGACGAAGGCGACAGCCCCGACGGCGAACCGCGCCGCGGCTGGTGGCAGCGCACGTTCGGCAATTGATCGGCCAAGCCGATCAGGGCGGCAATTGA